>Ga0233403_10000411_pt1 | contig 20153 bp, 12 predicted proteins | sample Na_oxic_1_MG_FD_179866 | JGI IMG/M metagenome (GOLD analysis project Ga0233403, IMG submission 179866) | Seawater microbial communities from Saanich Inlet, British Columbia, Canada - Na_oxic_1_MG | ecosystem: Environmental > Aquatic > Marine > Inlet | place: Canada: British Columbia | collected...
TCCCGGATGTAGGGATTATTGCAGAGACTTTCGATAATGTCATCAGAAGACTGAATCAATCTTCCCACGATATTTACTATACGATACAGGAAGAACTAGAGGAGCAGGAAGCCGATGTCTGAACAAAAGCCTTTGGTTAAATTATTACCCGATTTAATTGCCCAAGCGTTTCACCTCCCCATCCAGACTGGCAAAGTCCGTATAACAGAAGATCAAGCTCATGCGAGTTGTCGTTGGGTGGAAATCAAAATGAAACACTCTGTGCCCTCTTTTTGTTTTTCCATTGATCAATCACGCAAAAAAGGTGAAAACGATCCGATTTTTCCCTTTTTTAACCCAGAAAAAACGGGCGTTTGCAGTAAAAATGATGCCTTTTTGGTTTGTCAGAAAAACCAACAAGTTTATGTTTTTATGATTGAGTTAAAATCAGGTAATCTAGGAACTTATCTCAAGCAACTTCGTGCGGCACAGGTTTTTTTTCAATTTATTATTGCGCGTATCAAATTATACTATACCTGTAGTCATAGTCTGGATAAGCTACAATTCAGGGGCCTTTTGTTTTCTTCTAGGCATACGCCTATTGAGGATACGACAAAACGAAACACGGTTATTTTTAGTGACAGAAACGGTTTGCTGGTGACGGAACAAGATTGCAATCAGACGTATCACTTACAGTCTTTTTTGGACTGAAAGGCTATATAATATATTTTCAGATAATTTTCATGTGGGCGAACCTACGTGTTCGCCCTGTTTGCTCTTTTGAAATGATTTACATGAAAATCTATAGATCAATAAACAATGAAAACCAATACATTAATGATTCAAGGTACGACTTCTGATGCGGGTAAAAGTACCTTAGTTGCTGGATTAGGGCGCGTCTTAGCACGGCGTGGTATACGGGTTGCGCCGTTTAAACCGCAAAATATGGCCTTAAATAGTGCTGTTGCGGCGGATGGGGGGGAAATTGGTCGCGCACAGGCCGTACAAGCACAAGCCTGTCAAATTCCGTCTAGTCATGATATGAATCCGATTTTATTGAAGCCTAACACTGATACGGGCGCTCAAGTGATTGTTCAAGGTTATGCGATTGACAGTATGGAGGCGGATCGTTTTCATGATTATAAATCAGTCGCTAAACAGGCTGTGCTTGAATCTTATGCCCGTTTAAGCCAGAATTATACGACTATTTTAGTTGAAGGGGCTGGCAGTCCAGCGGAAATTAATTTGCGTGATAACGATATTGCTAATATGGGTTTTGCTGAGGCGGTAGATTGTCCCGTGATTTTAGTGGCTGATATTGATCGAGGGGGCGTATTTGCCCATTTAATCGGTACACTGGCCTTGTTATCAACCAGTGAGCAAGAACGCATTATTGGTTTTGTGATCAATCGTTTTCGGGGTGATATTGCTTTATTACAATCTGGGTTAGATTGGCTGGAAAAGGAAACGGGTAAACCGGTATTGGGGGTATTGCCTTATTTACACGGTTTACATTTAGAAGCGGAAGATGCCATTACAACTCAACAAGTCGATAAAACGAGAGAGACTTTGCAAGTGATTGTGCCAGTATTCCCTAGAATCAGCAATCATACTGATTTTGATCCCTTACGTTTACATCCTCAAGTCAATTTACAATTTATTGGTTTGGCTGAAACGCCGCCACCGGCTGATCTGATTGTTCTCCCGGGTTCTAAGTCAGTTTGTGCTGATTTGGCCGCGTTGCGTCGTGAGGGTTGGGAAGCGGTTATTTTGCGGCATTTGCGTTATGGGGGGCGTTTATTGGGGATTTGTGGTGGTTTTCAAATGCTAGGGCAACGTATTGCTGATCCTTTAGGCTTGGAAGGGCAACCCGATGCTATTGCCGGATTAGGTTTATTGGAGATAGAAACGACATTAGCACCTGCCAAAACCTTGCGTAATGTTTCGGGTGATTTAACTTTAGAGAATGCGGTTGTGAGCGGTTATGAAATTCATGCGGGTGTCAGTAAGGGAGAAGGATTGAAGAGGCCTTTAATACAATTTGAGGAGTATACGGATGGGGCATGCTCGAAAGATAATCAAATTTTTGGGACTTATTTACATGGTTTATTTGAATCGAACATGGCGTGTAATGCCTTATTACGTTGGGCCGGGCTGGAACAGCCAATAACACCAGATTATCATGCTAAACGTGAAGCCGATTTAGAACGTTTAGCTGATACCATTGAGCAAGTTATTGATATGACTCGGATTGGCCATTATTTGAATATGATTCTGCAAGCTTAGGTTTTCGGGGTTGGCATCTTACCACCTATCAGTTTGATACAAAGCTTTTTTTAACACAGAGAACACAGAGTACCACAGAGTGCCACAGAGAATAAGTTTATGATTTAAAATGAGATTATCATATAAAATACTGTTTTTATGTGTGTTTGAACCAGAATTTGGAAACTGATAGGTGGTAAAGGCTTGGCGTATGAATTGGTTTCTGATTATATTTCTGTTGGCCAACTAGTGCAGGATCGCTCCAATAGAAAGACCACCCAGCCACCCAGCCACCCAACCAACAGCTAAAGCAGTTGTCTAAAAGCTCAAGTCACCTAAAGGTGACTAACATGCAGCCCGTTTTTAAACGAGCTTATGTAAATGGATTTTTACTTCCAAAAAAGCGCAAATTATAATTGTGAATAGTATTGACAATTTTGTTATAATAAAGATGCTAATAAATACGATTGTGTGGATGTAGTCACCTTTAGGTGACTTAAGCTTTTAGACAACTGCTTTAGCTGTTGGCTGGGGTGGTCTGATCATTTCCGCTTTACTGCACTAGCCCGTTTTTTTCCTTTATTTTTATTAGGTTGCGGTATGCTCTTTTTCTTAGGCATTTACTTAACCCGTGTTTTAAAATAATCTGCCATTTCATCTCGCGAAATGTCGTTAACATTGATTTCATTATTTGCCCAAGGAGGTTCGTCATGAGTCATATTTCTTAGCTTCCAAGCACGTCTGTGACAAAAAACCTCATACACTTCTTCTAAAAAGGCTATTTGTTCATGATTAAAAAATGAGCTTGGCTCAAAATCCTTCGGAGCAGAAATAAGGCTTCCACCATGATTTTTATAGTGATGATAAACCTTTGGACAAACGGGCCCATGTCGCCATGCTTCAATGGGTGAATCGAATAACGGTTGTTCAAATAAGGCTAAGTGAAAACCTTGAGCGTAATAAAGCAATTTTTGCAATTTCAGATTACAAATGCCGCTTTCTTCTTCATTATCCCCTTTTAGGAGAAAGTATTTTGCGACATCAAAAACATTAAGTGCTTGGCAAAAAATAACCGATACAATTTTTCAAGTCAATTCTGGGTTAGTTTGGCTACCCTTCATCGCAGCGACACTTTGTTGTCAGATGGATGAACCGAGAAATCTTATCATTACCAACTCGGGTGTCTCGCTTGTCTCAAAGAGAGTCTTTGGGAAGAAAATTGTGAGCATGATTAGACTTAACACTTGATGACATCGTCTCTATGACACTTCATCTTTGGAAAAATACGATTCCTTGCCAGTCTATTTTAGACTCTGCTAATTTGTCTCTGTTATTTTTTGCCAAGCACTAAGCATTTTTTAGCCCTCAACATTGATGAATTCTGATTAATTATAGGATCGTTCGATAAGGATTGTTCGGTACAAAGCTTTGTGACTTAGTTGACATGAATATTTGATGCTTTATTAAAAGAGAATCGCGTTTTTCAACAAGACATCAAAGCTAATATCGCTTATCTCATTATCAATCCATTGGTGCGGGAAGTCATCCAGTATTGTACGACTGACTACTATGATGAAACTGGTGATTGTCAATATCAAGGGAGTCGTTATCATCACTTTCATCACACCTGCCTGATTTTATTACTTACTCTGAGTCAGGCTATTTTATCGGGTCAAGCCATCGATACCGCATACCGTAACTTACACGACAGCATTGAAAAGCGCGTGCATCACATCGGCCCGTTTCCAAGTCATGTAAGCGAAGAGGAGATGATCAGTTTCTTAGAAGATCAAATAGATTGGTTTTTTGATGCCTTGTTTGACTTGATAGAACGCTGATTGTACTGATTGTCATGATTTACGCAGATTAAGAATGATTTTCAAAAGGGCGAACACGTAGGTTCGCCCCTACATATCTATTTTTTCGATTTGCCTTACAAACCTAGATTGTAGCTTACTTCATTCTTCTGCTTTGAACTGGCAATCAGTTGATGAAGATGTAAAAGTAAATCTTCGCGGTTGTATGTTTCTTTTTGAAAAATCGTTTCGACATTGCCTTGTAAACGGGCTTGTTCTTCTGGACTCAGATGGGTAGAGGTTAATACGACAACCGGTATGGCAGACCATTTTTCGTTTTCGCGTAGATGGGTTAAAAATTCAAACCCATCCATGACGGGCATCATTAAGTCTAGCAAAATTAAAGACGGTTTTTTATTATTCAGTTGCTCAAGCGCGACTTTGCCATTTTCTGCCTTAAAAACGCGCCAACCCGCATGTTTAAGCATTTCTACCACCACTTCGCGGATGACAACATCGTCTTCAACAACCATCACTAAGTTTTGTGAGTCTTCCTTGATACTGTACTTGTCTAAAATAAAGGATAATTGTTCATGGCGTACCGGCTTCATAAGATAGTCGGTGGCACCCAGTGCATAACCCTCGTTTTGATGATCTTCAACCGATGTCATAATGACTGGAATGTCTGCTAACAAGGGATTACTTTTCAGTTGTGAAAGGACATCCCAGCCATCTATGCCTGGCATTTTGACATCAAGGATAATGGCATCTGGACGCAGTTTTTTTACCAGTTTGAATCCTTCCGTTCCACTTGCTGCCACTGCGACAGCATAACCCAGTTTGCTTAGGTACTCTTTAAACAATTCGCGAACTGTACTGTCGTCATCAATGACTAAAATAATGCCGTCGCCCTTTAACAACAATTCTTTGGTAGATTGCGTGATAGGTTTGCTGACAATCATAGGCAAGAGTACAGTAAACATGCTGCCATGCCCAAATTCGCTGACCAGGTTGATATTGCCACCCATCATTTCAGTAAATTCTTTCGTAATGGCTAAACCTAAACCTGTTCCCCCATATTTGCGGGTTGTGGATGGATCTGCTTGAGTAAAAGGTTGAAACAATTTTTTTTGCTGTTCACCTGTCATACCAATGCCGTCATCAGTGACGCACAAACGAATCCATTTTTCATCTTCTTCGAGTTGAAGGGAAGCTTCTATGCTGATCAAACCCTGCTCTGTGAATTTTGCCGCATTACTTAACAGATTCAATAGAATCTGCCGCAATTTTGTCTGGTCTGCGTACATGTCGCCCAGTTCTTTTTCACATTGCACAGTGAAAGTATTGTTCTTTTGTTCCATTAGCGGTTGGATCGTACTGACGATCTCGTTAAAAACCGTTGCGAGATCAAACGTTTCAAGATGCATATCCATTTTGCCCGCTTCTATTTTAGAGAGATCCAACACATCATTGATCAGGCCTAACAAATGTTTACCGGCAGAATGAACACGCTGCAAGTCTGGAACAAAATCATCTTGTCCCAAATCTTCCGCTTCTTCCTTTAACATTTCACTGTAACCGATGATGGCATTTAAGGGGGTTCGCAGTTCATGACTCATATTGGCCAAAAACTGACTTTTAGAAAGATTAGCCGCTTCTGCAATGGCGCGTGCGTTTTCTGCCACATTTTTAGCTTCCATTAAAGCTGCTTCCGCCCGCTTACGTTCTGTTATATCACTAAACGTGACAACCGCGCCCGTTATTTGAGCATTCTCTATAATAGGGGTGGTGATATATTCAACAGCAAAACAACTCCCATTCTTACGCCAAAAAACCTCATCATCCCGTAGATAACTGTTACCATCACAAAGCGCAGCGTGAATTGGACAATCATCGGCCGGATAGGGGGTACCGTCTTTTTTGGAATGATGTAGCACTTTGTGTTGATTGCAGCCAATTAATTCATCCACTTCGTATCCCAGCATTTTAGCGGCAGTCGGATTGACCAGTATCGTGTTTCCTTGTCTGTCTAAACCAAAAATACCTTCACCGGCTGATTCTAAAATGAGTTTGTTTTGTTTGCTAAGTGCTTCTAGTGCTGCATCTACCAGTTTACGTTCATTTATTTCGGCTTGTAATTGCTGATTAGTGGCTGACAGTTCTTGAGTACGTTCTTGTACCCGCTGTTCCAACTGATCATGTGCTTCTTGTAATTTTTTTTCTATTTGTTTACGTTCATGAATTTCTTGTTTCAGTTTTTGATTCGCTTCTAAAAATTCTGCGGTTCGATCTTGGACTTTACGTTCTAAATCTTGGTTATGATAGCGTTCTTGTTCAATAAAGCGCAGATAGGATTTAATTCGATTAATTAATTGATTGGTATCAATAGGTTTGGTGAGATAATCTGCTGCACCGATAGCAAACCCTTTTTGCTTAAATTCCTCAGATTTATAAGCGGCTGTCAGAAAGACAATTGGAATATGTTGCGTTTTTTTACGCGAGCGAATTAATTTGGCTGTTTCAAAACCGTCCATTTCGGGCATTTGTACATCAAGGATAATCAAATCAATTTTTTCTTGCAAAAGAATTTGTAAAGCGATTACGCCCGATTCCGCTTCAAAAATTTGTGTGTCAAGATGCTCATTAATTAGAGTGTGCAAGGTAAAAAGGTTATTTTGATTATCATCAACAATAAGAATATTAAGTGATTGATTTTCTGACATTTTTATTGCCTTTTCTATTCAATATATTCGCCACTGGTCAAATAGCGAATAGCTTCTTCAAAAACGAGAACAAAATTCAAAATTTAAGTCAACAGCGGGAAGCCGTTGTCTAAAAGCTCAAGTCAGGTGGTAGTGACTAACTAAATATATCTATAACATCCCTCAATGTGGGATTGATGGGATTTTTACAAAAGGCTAAAGCGCAAATTGTAATGGTGGACAGTATGTTATGATAACATTGATCAAAATGGCTTTGAAGACTTTCATAAAATTGAAATCACACTCTTCAAGAAATTAAAATGAGCGATTCACATAGAAAGCATTTCTCATCGAACGATTCACTAATTGTAACAAATAAGGCCCTATTTGCTCTATGGGCAAAATTTTATCCACTTTTGTAGCCGCAATAGCGGCTTGAGGCATCGCATCGGCTTCTGCTGTTTTTGGATCTTGAACAATCAGATATCCACCTATTTGTTTAATTTTCTTAAGCCCTTGGCTACCATCGTGGTTGGCACCCGTTAAAATAATCCCAATCAGTTTGTCTCGGTATGCATAGATGGCCGTCTCAAATAACACATCCACTGATGGACGTGCAAAATTGACGGGGCCTTCTATTGAGAGTGAAAAACTCCGATCTTCTTCTATCAATAAATGGTAATTGGGCGGAGCAAGATACACAACACCGTCAGTAATAGCTTCTTTTTCATCCGCTTGTTTAACCTTTAACCCACATTTAGCCCCTAAAATTTTGGCTAAATAGCTATCTGAATGGGGATGTAAATGTTGTACAATAATAATGGGTAATGGGAAATCGCTTGGCAGTGCGACTAAAATCGCACTGAGTGCTTTAATCCCGCCAGCAGATGATCCTATAACCACCGCTTCAAACCGCTTTTTGCCGAGTTTCATCTGTTATCAGTTATCAGTTATCAGTTATCAGTTCCACGCAAATGTTTTTGCGCGCAAAAACATTTGCGTGGAAATCAGTTATCAGTTATCAATTATCAATGAATTCTCAATCAAACTATAGTTCTAAGTCGATACTCAATGGAGAAATTTTCGGGAATCATGCCATGTGGGAGATTTTTAAAAGGGTAAACCTTTGTTATCGCCCTTAAATTATTTTTTTGAACATTGTAGATAACTGATCGATTCATTGATAATTGATTTAGCGTAGCACACCGAAGCTTCTTTGCGGCAAATTTTTGCACGAAAAAAATGGGGCAAAGAATTGATATATCAGGTTATTCTACAATAAATTTTTTCTTCTCTAACAACATCTTCAAAAGCATCTGAATATTCTGAAAATCGTATGCTTTCTTTGGAGCCCAGACAGAGAAAACCATTGTTGCAAAGGCTATCAAAAAACAGCCCTAAGGCACGGTGTTGCAATTCACGGTTAAAATAAATCAACACATTTCGACACATAATCAAGTTCATTTCTCCAAAGACACCATCTGTGGCGAGATTGTGATCAGAAAATAGAATATTTTCTTTTAGAGATTTCTCCATCACGACATGATCATAATGTGCTGTATAATAATCAGAAAACGATTCTCTTCCGCCCGCTTTTTGATAATTTGCCGTGTATTGCTTCAATTTGCTGATATCGAAAATACCATCCTTAGCCTGTTTTAACACGACTTCATTCATATCTGTTGCATAAATCTGAGTGCGTGCATATAAGCCTTCTTCTTTTAGAAGAATCGCCATAGAATACACTTCTTCTCCACTCGAACAACCAGCATGCCATATTTTTAGAAAGGGATAGTTTTTTAATGCGGGTATAACCTTGTTTCTGAGTGCCAGATAAAAACTGGGATCACGGAACATCTCAGTGACATTTATGGATAAATCCAACAATAATCTTTCAAAAAAAGAGACATCATAAAGTAGTCGGTGCTGCATGGCGGAAATACTCGGTAGCCCCTCTTTGACTAACTGATGTTGAACCCGCCGTTTTATTGAGGCTTTGGCATAATTTCTAAAGTCATAACCGTATTTCAGGTAAATGGCTTGTAACAATAATTGTAATTCAATGTTTTGGGTATCAAGATCATCCATACGAGTTAATTTGTGTTCATAGTATTAAATATAAATAATAGTGAAAATGCAACGACATTGCCCCTAACCACAGTTGACCCGACGTTTTTTGTTTCAACACACACAGATTTCTTTACGGCGAACACAGAGTACCACAGAGTGCCACAGAGAATATTTTGTTTATAGCGTTTCCCGATCTCATGACGTACACTTATATCAAGTAGGTATGCAAATGCGAACCGGGCGCATTCCCAAAAAAAGGCTCATTATCAATCAATTGCACCTTCGCGAAAATTAATTTGGAACGAAAATCGCACCACCGCAAAATAACAGGCATTCCAATCGCAAAGCCGCAAAATAAATTTTGAACGAAAATCGCAAAGCTGCAAAATAACAGGCATTCCAATCGCAAAGCCGCAAAATAACAGGCATTCCAATCGCAAAGCCGCAAAATAAATTTTGCACTCCAATCGCAAAGCCGCAAAATAAATTTTGAACGAAAATTGGGCCTTCGCAAATTTGCAACGACAATCAAATTTGTACTTCATTCAATCGGGAAACGCTAGAGTTCTCGTTTTTTGTGTCCTGTGATTCTGCAATGAGTTCATGAATCTGCCAGACTAATTGCTCTTGGTTGAAAGCTTTTTTGTTCAAAATCGTTTCTACAGACTTATTTAAATGTGCCTGTTCTTTTGCACTCAGTTCTTTTGAAGTCAGTACAATAACCGGTATAGAACGCCATGTTTCCTTTGTTTGCAAGTGAGTCAGAAATTCAAATCCATCCATCACTGGCATTGATAAGTCAAGTAAAATCAAGGTGGGTTTTTTACGCTCAAGGTGTTCTAGGGCAACTTGTCCATTTTCCGCTTGAAACACTTTCAAGCCTTTAAGTTCAAGAATAGTGGCCATAGTAATACGATGCCCTTCTTCATCATCAACCAGCATAACCAGATTGTCTGAGTTATCACCTATCTGGTATTTTTCGAGTACGGCCGTTAATTGATCACGCTTCAGCGGCTTAGCCATATAATCTGTGGGTTTCATCGCATACCCGCTTTGTTCTTCCATTGAAATCATAATCACAGGTATCTGTGCTAACAGTGAATCACTTTTGAGCATAGAGAGTATTCGCCAACCATCCATATCAGGCATTTGGACATCAAGCAGAATCGCATCAGGACGAAGTTTGTTAGCCAATTTCAGGCCTTCTAATCCATCGGCTGCCACTGCCACGGCATAACCAAGCTGACTCAAATCCGCTTTAAGCGACTCACGCACATTCGCATCATCATCAATCACTAAAATAATCCCACTCCCCTTCAACACAGCATCGTCTTGTTGATCAGATTGAATATTAATGCGCGCTGTTTTTGTCGGCAAAGAGATCATAAAGGTGCTACCAATACCAAATTCGCTTTTGACTTCAAGCGTCCCCCCCATCATTTCAGCAAAGTGTTTGGTAATGGCTAAACCTAAACCGGTACCACCGTAGCGACGAGTGGTAGAAGCATCAGCCTGATTAAAGGGTTGAAAAAGTTTTTGTAGCTGTGCTTCTGTCATACCAATGCCTTCGTCAGCAATAGAAAAAATGATCCAGTCGCCATCGTTTTTGACTTGACGTTCAATCTTAAAACGGATGGTTCCCATCTCTGTAAATTTAGTGGCATTGCTTAATAAATTCAACAACATCTGACGCAATTTCGTCTGGTCAGTCTGTATATTACCTTCGTTATCGGGATAGTCTATTTCTAGGGTATTCGCGTTTTTTTCAATCAAAGGTTGAATCGTGCTAACGACTTCATTGAGCAAGATTTGAAGATCGACACGTTCAACAAACAATTCCATTTTACCCGCTTCAATTTTAGAGATATCCAGTACCCCATTTATCAGTCCTAATAAATGCTTAGCGGCCGCGTGAACCTTTTCTAAGTCGGGAATGCAGTCATCTTGTTCTAAGTGTTCTACCTCTTCTGCATTTTCTTTTAACATTTCCGTGTAACCCATAATGGCATTTAACGGTGTACGCAGTTCATGACTCATATTCGCTAAAAACTGACTTTTAGCCAGGTTAGCGGTTTCAGCCAGTTCTTTGGCATAATTGAGTGCTTCTTCTATTCTTAAACGCTCAGTAATTTCTTGTTTCAATAACTGATTAGCTTCTAACAACTCAGCCGTGCGTTCATGAACCTTAGATTCCAAATCTATTTTATGCTGGCGATTTTGTTCAATAAAACGCTGATAAGATTGAATTCGGCTAATTAATTGAGGCGTATCAATGGGTTTCGTAAGATAATCGGCGGCCCCAATAGCAAAACCTTTTTGTTGAAATTCCCTTGATTTATAAGCCGCTGTGAGAAAAACAATGGGAATATGTTGCGTTTTCTTACGGGCACGGATAGCTTTTGCCGTTTCAAAACCATCCATTTCGGGCATTTGCACATCAAGAATAATCAAATCCACTCTTTTTTCTAGGAGAATGGCGAGGGCGGCATGACCTGATTGCGCTTCTAAAATGTTAACATTAATATACTCTTTTATCAGGGTATGCAAGCTAAAGAGGTTATTTTTATTGTCATCAACAATCAGTACCGTTATCTGTTCAGTTTTTGACATTTTTTTAATCATTTATAATTTTAATAAGAAATTGGGGCATTATTCTATCTCTATTTTTTCTATTTGTCATAATAATTCGTAGAGACGCGATGCGTAGCAAATCTGATAGTCCCTACAAACCCGTGGTCTTGAGTGGCTTCGGTTCGATTTAGCCACGGAAAAACACGGAAAAACACGGAAATATTCCGTGCTTTCTGTGTCATTCCGTGGCTAATATCCCAATTCAAAATTCTCATTTTGGGAATGCGCCCTTTTTATTGTCAATTATTAATTGAAATAATTATTAAGCTGCAACAGGCCCGTTCACCGATAAAGCCACACACGCATCAAGGAAATAAGTTTATCAGTGTCCACTGGTTTTGTAAGATAATCATTGGCTCCTGCCTCAATACATTTTGCTTTATCACCCTTCATGGCTTTCGCTGTCAAAGCAATAATGGGTAGTTTACGGAAACCCACTTGGGCTCGGATTTTTCGCATCGCTTCATAGCCATCCATTTCTGGCATCATAATATCCATCAAAATGAGATCAATATCATGCTGTTTTTCTAATAAGGTTACACCTTCTTTGCCATTTTGCCCACAGACGACTTCCATATCGTTGTCTTCCAGCACAGTTGCCAAGGCAAACACATTTCGCGTATCATCATCTACAATCAGCACTTTTTTATGTTTCAGAATCGCCGCCTTGTCATGTACCATTCGTAGCATTTTGCGCTTGTCTTCAGGCAACTTGGCTTCGACTTGATGGAGAAAGAGGGTGGCTTCATCTAATAAACGTACCGGCGATCTCACCGATTTGATGGTCATAAGTTCTTCACATTGTAGCAATAATCCTTCTTCTATCGGTGCCAATTCCCGATCCGTGTAGAGAATCAAAGGAGTTTGACGTAACGCTTTTTGTTGTACGATTTGTTCAATCAATTTGATGCCAGAACGCTCTTCGACATCGATATCTAAGATCATACAATCAAACGCTGTCTCTTCGAGATGTTTTAAGGCCTTCGCTTTGGTTGTCGCGAGGGTGATTTGAATATCGTCACTCCGAATCATCTCCAGCATTTTTTGTTGATGCGCGTCGTTATCTACCACGATCAAGAGATTTTTCACCGTTGTGCTAATAAACTGCTCTATTTTTTGGAAGGCTTCACTTAATTGTTCCATATTGACGGGTTTAAGCAAATAGCCAATCGCGCCCATTTTTTTCGCTGTCATTTCGTGATCATAACCTGAAACAAAATGCACTGGAATATGCCGTGTTTCTGGATTCGCTTTCAACCTTTCCATAACTGTCCAGCCATCTAGTTCTGGCAATCCCACATCAAGAATAATGGCATTGGGTTGGTATTCGACAGCCAATTGCAAGCCGGTTTTGCCATCTTGTGCAACAAGACACTTAAAATGCTTTTCTCGTGCTATTTCCATCAGCAGACTTGAAAATTTATGTTCATCTTCAATGATTAACAGGGTTTTATCTTCTGTTGTCAGAGTGTCTCTGTCATCCGTAATACTCTGGTATTCTGTATCCTTTTTTTCGCGAGCGATTTGAGCTAACCGGGTATTATCCATCTGCAATGATGTTTCTTGGAAGTCTGAACGCTTGTTGCTTGACTTTTGAGGCCTCTCTCCTGAGTTATCAACACCTGATTCTGGCGGCAATTCCTGAACGCCTGATGCCTGTCTCCTGACTCTTTCAGGCAAATAGAGCGTAAAAGTGCTACCTTGATCGGTTTCACTAGAGACTTGAATGTCGCCTCCGAGTAATCTGGCTAACTGGCGAGAAATGGAGAGCCCTAATCCGGTACCACCGTAGCGGCGACTATTCGTACCATCTACTTGTTGAAAAGCTTCAAATATAACCTGTTGTTTATCTTTAGGAATACCAATACCGGTATCCGATACACTGATCGCAATCCAATCCTCTCCTGCGCCCTGTGCTTCTCCCTTTTGAAAAATAGGCGTGATAGTGGATTTGGATTTTTGCAGGGTTAATTTGATTTCGCCTTCACTGGTAAACTTAAAAGCATTGGAAAGCAGATTCTTAATGATTTGTTGGAGTTTTTGGACATCGGTATTGATGGCAGAGGGCAAGTCTTCAGCCAGCGTGATATGAAAATCCACCGCTTTTTTTTCAGCAACATGACGGAATTGATGTTCCAGATTTTCCACCAAATCTGTCAATGACAGATTTTCAATCTGAACTGCCATTTTGCCCGCTTCGACTTTGGATAAATCTAATATGTCATTGATGAGCTTTAGCAAGTCAGAGCCCGCACTATGAATCGTTTCTGCATATTCCACCTGTTTGTCGTTCAAATTACCGGCTTTGTTATCAGCTAATAATTGGGCCAGAATCAATAAACTATTTAAAGGTGTGCGTAGTTCATGAGACATATTGGCGAGAAAATCCGATTTATATTGACTCGCGAGTTCCAACTCTTCAGCTTTGTTTTGAATAGCTTGCTGAGATTTTTCTAACGCTTGGTTTTTTTGACGGATAGCCTCTTTTTGCCGTTCCAATTCCCTAGTCCGCTCTTCCAGTTCATCATTAGTTTGACGCAATTCTTCTTGTTGCGTTTGTAATTCTTCTGTCTGACTTTGAAGTTCTTCTGATTGGTTTTGTAATTCCTCTTTTTGATGTTGCAATTCTTCCGTTTGCCCTTGTAATATTGCCTTCTGACTTTCAAGGGTTTTCGCCTGAGTTTGCGTTTGTTGTAACAATTCTTGCAATTTAGTACGTGATTCAACAGAATTCATGGCAATACCAATACTGGGCATCACTTGATTAAGCCATTCGATTTGATTGTCTGTTAAGGGATTTAAAGACCCTAAAACAATTACGCCTTTAACAACATTTTCATGGAGAAAGGGAATCATTAAAAGATGTCGCGGCATTTCTTCGCCTAATCCGGCATTTATCGTGATGTGTATACTTTCTTGCCCTTTCGCCGCCCGCTCTATCAGCCCGACGCTAAATTCAAATTCATCGCCCAGATTTTTGCGTCGCGTATAGGCATAACTGGCCACTTGTTTCAGACGGAAAGTCTGATTTAAACCTTCTACAGTATGCTCAACCAAATAGCAAATGCCAATTTGCCCTTCTAAATAGAGGGTGACGAAAGAAACGATATTATGGGCCAAATCCACGAGCGTTAGATCACCACTCATTTGATCATGTAACTGTGTTTGCCCTGTTTTAAACCAATCTTGTACTTCATTTTTTGTCGTCACTTGGCGCAAAGTCTGCGTCATCTCAGATAGGGCATAACCGAGTTGATCGTGTTCACAACGTAGTATCACTTCCTGATGGTAATCACCCGTTGCAATGGCATTCGCCTGTTTGATCGTGTCATTCATACTGTTTTTTAATTGTTGGGCAGACTGAATAATTTCAGCTATTTCATTTTTTTCAGAATAGATGATTTCATCGACCACCAGCTTGCCCAGTGCTAATGTTTTTAAATGTTGGTTTAAAGATAATAAAGGGGCTAATAAACTACGGCCGATAAAACGGTTCGTAAAAAACAGTAGACTGATGCTAATTAAGACAGTGAATATAACGATTGCCCATAGCGATTGTTGTCGGGCCTGAAGTGCTGCATCGCGCAGCGTTTCCATGTTTTGGCGATGTTGTTTGATCAGATCGCGTAGGTTTGAAATCGCTTTATCATACGCAACCCGTCCTTCTTGAATAATAAGTTGTAGCGCGTCTTCTTTCGTAAAGTCTTGACTGAGCAGCAAAACCTGTTGAGCAATCTTCTCAAACTGTTGCCAATTTTTAATGAAAATCTGTAGGTGTTTGAGATGCTTATCCGCCTCATAGCTATAACGTGTATAAAGTTCATTAAGTGATTGAATTTGCTCATTTATTTTATGATTCAATTCGCCCATTTCCTGTTCCAATTGTTGCATGGTTTCCACGTCAGAAATACCACTATGCACAATTAAACGCAGCCACCTTTCCCAAGCCAATTCTTCTAGCTCGTTAATTTTCAAAATCGGCTCCGCTTCTTGTTCCACTAATGAGAGAGAAGTCCGGGCGACATAATGGGTATAAAAAAAACCGATTCCGCCAAGCACAGCTAGGCAGACAATCGTGACAATAGTATTAATCAGTAATTTAGAACGAATACGCATAATTTTTGTTTGATTTCGTAGGTGGGCACTTCACACAAGGGCAACCACAAGGGATTGCCCCTACAGAGATATGCGTTCTATTTATTTCTCAGACGAATTTTGATAAAAACTCTCATCAATAAAGGCTTCAAGATTAACCTTGTTGATAAGCCCAGCCTGTATAGAAATCGCCATAATCGTTTGGAAATCTGCTCGTTTTGGATTGAGATCAGAGAAGGATATACGATGAGAAGGATTTTGTAATCCTCTAATAACCGTCGCTTCTGAATGTGGATAATAGGTTTTTGAAGTGATTCTGGCTACCTTTTTAGAGCCATTTTCTAATTTATCTTTATCAATCCATTTTCCGGCCCGAATCAGACTGTCAACCCATTCTTGAAGAGCATCGCGGTGATTTTTGATAACCTTTTGATTAACGACAACAATACATTCAACATGATGATTGATGATATCTTTGGTGAGGATTAAAATCTTGCCAACACCATCGTGTTGTGCCTTCGCGCCGAAAGGTTCGGCTACAATGAAGGCTTCAATTCGGCCTAAGCGCATAGCCTTGATCATATTAGGGGGCGCAATCACTTTTGCCGTCACATCTTTGAGCGCAATACCACTCTCCATCAAATAGTGATTGAGTAAAGCGGTATGCGTCGATTTTCGATCAGGAATGGCTATCGCTTTTCCTTTTAAATCCGCAGCGGAATGAATAGGCAAACCCCTTTTAATGGTAATGGCTGAACCATCGCGGTGTGCTAATAAAATGGTTTTAATATCAAGGCCTTGGTTAAATAAATCCATTGCTAATGGGGATAATATAAAGGCGGCATCAATGACACCGGCTTTGAGGGCGCCTACCATTTCGCGCCAAGCTTTAAACAGTTTAGGTTGAATTTCAATTTTTTCAAATGTGCATCTATCCTGATGATGTGAAACCAATAGGGGGAGATGATCAAGAATGGGCAAATAACCGACTTTTAATTGAATTTTTGGGGCCGCATTGGCATTGCCTAACAAACTAAAATAGATAAACAGTATGATGATATATTTGATGATATTTTTCATAATAAAACCGTTAACTACAAGGATTGTATATAATAAAGGATAAGTCTTGGGCATTTGATGATCTCATCAGTCTCAACCTGATTTATTTATCAAGAAAACTCAATGACAAGAAAACTCAATGAGGTGAAGTTTGCTACAATCTAATCCTTTCTTACATACAATCCCTGTAGTTATATCAAGAAAACTAAATGAGGTGAAGTTTGCTACAATCTAATCCTTTCTTACATATAACAATCCCTGTAGTTATATCAAGAAAACTCAATGAGGTGAAGTTTGCTACAATCTAATCCTTTTTTATATACAATCCTTGTAGTTCTTATCCTTTCTTATATACAATCCCTGTAGTTATGTTATATATCAATGCGCCTCATCCCAATTCTTACCCACACCGACATCAACCAACAACGGCACACGTAACTGTGCAACCTGCGTCATCGCGTCAACAATCGCCACCTGAGCTTCTTCGACACACCCTTCAGCCATTTCAAAAACCAATTCATCATGCACTTGCATCAGCATTTTCACCTCCAAACCGCTACCACTAATCCACTCATCCACTTTCACCATCGCGATTTTGATCAAATCAGCCGCCGTGCCCTGCATAGGCGCGTTAATCGCAGTACGTTCCGCATATTGTCGCCGCTGATGATTCGACGAATTAATTTCAGGAATCGACAAACGTCGCCCAAATACCGTTTCCACATAACCCTGTTTTTTGGCTAATTCCCGCGTTTCCGCCATATACCTTTTGACACCAGGATAACGCGCAAAATAAGTCTCAATATAACTTTGTGCTTGACTGCGTTTAATACCTAATTGCTTAGCTAAACCAAAGGCTTGCATACCATAAATCAACCCAAAATTAACGGCCTTAGCACTACGACGTTGTTCTGAAGTCACCTCATCAAGCGGCACCTCAAACACTTCAGCAGCAATCGTTTTATGAATATCTTCCCCAGCAGCAAAGGCCGACAGTAATTTATCATCTTCAGACAAATGCGCCATGATACGCAACTCAATTTGCGAATAATCTGCCGATAATAAACGAAAACCTTTCGGCACAATAAACGCCTGCCGAATACGCCGCCCTTCCTCGCTACGAATCGGAATATTTTGGAGATTCGGATTAGTTGACGATAAACGCCCCGTAGCCGTAACCGCTTGTTGATAGGAAGTATGCACGCGCCCCGTCTTCGGATTGATTTCTTGAGGCAACGCATCAGTATAAGTCGATTTTAACTTGCTCAAACTGCGGTATTCTAAAATCAACCGAGGTAAAGGATAATCAAGCGCCAATTCTTCCAAAACCTCAACAGCCGTAGACGGTTCTTTTTTAGGCGTTTTTTTCAAAACGGGCAATTGAAGTTCATCAAACAAAATGGTTTGTAACTGTTTCGGCGAATTGAGATTAAATTCATAGCCAACAAGGCTATAGGCTTCTTGTTCAAGAGCGTGCAAGCTTTTTTGCAATGCCACACTTTGTTCATGTAATTGCGCCGCGTCAAGCGTTACCCCATTGCGTTCCATACGCATTAACACCGGAATCAAAGGCATTTCGATCTCAGTGAAAATCCGATCACCCCCAGGGAGGGCTTGTAATTGAGGATAACATTTTTCATGCAATTGCAACGTCACATCAGCATCTTCACACGCATACGGCGCTGCATGTTCCAAATCAACTTGATTAAAAGTCAATTGTTTTTTACCCGAACCCGCAATCTCTTTAAAAGTAATGGTTTGTAAACCCAGATATTGCAATGCCAATGAATCCATATCATGTCGCGTCGCCGTGCTATCCAGCACATAAGATTCCAACATCGTATCAAAGGCTATACCTTGCAACTCAATACCGTGATTAGCCAAAACATGTGCATCATATTTCAGATTATGCCCACAAATCGGTTTATCAGGATTTTCCAATAACGGTTTAAGCGCCCCTAAAACGTCATCACGCGATAATTGTTCAGGCACCCCCAAATAATCATGAGCCAACGGTACATAAGCTGCCTCTCCCGACTGCACCGCAAACGAAACCCCAACAATTTCAGCTTGCAAATAATCTAAGCCAGTCGTTTCAGTATCAAAAGCAAAAAGCTCAGCTTCAGACAAGCGATTTAACCACAGATCAAAATCGGATGGCGTCATCACCGTATGATACTGTTTTTTATCCACTTTTCCATCAGCGTGTTCAACAGCATCCGCTGAAAGCGTGAACAAATCACGCGGCAACGCCGCCAACTCCGTTTTAAACTCTAATTCAATATAAAGTTGACGTAACTGATTGACATCTTGCGGATTAACGGTTAATTGCTGTGGCGTATATAACAAAGGCACATCACATTTAATCGCCAACAACTGCCGTGTCAGCGGAAAATTCGGCAAAGCCTCCTGTAAATTTGCACCCACTTTACCCGTGAATTTCCAAACATTTTTGATCACCCCATCTAAACTGCCATAATTTTTAAGCCATTTCACAGCCGTTTTAGGGCCCACTTTTTGAACCCCCGGCACATTATCAACATTATCACCAATCAAACTCAGATAATCCACGATTAACTCAGGGGGTATACCAAATTTTTTGATCACCCCCTGCACATCTAAGCGTTGATTTTTCATCGTATTGAGCAGCGTAATAGCCGGATTCACTAATTGAGCAAAATCTTTATCACCGCTAAAAATCAAGGTTTGCATACCGGCCGCTTCAGCCTGTTTAGCCAAAGTACCAATCACATCATCCGCTTCAACCCCTTCTACCATCAATAAAGGAAAGCCCAAAGCTTGCACCATCTGATGCGTATGCGGAATTTGCACAAATAACTCCTCCGGCATAGGCTGACGATTCGCTTTATAATCAGGATATAATTCATGGCGAAAGTTTTTTCCTTTCACATCAAACATCACCGCCGCATATTGAGGCTGATACTCAGCCAACACCGATTTAAGCATAGTCATCATGCCATACACCGCGCCCGTGGGCATGCCTTTAGAATTTCTCAAAGAAGAAATCGCATGAAAAGCGCGATAGAAATAGTTAGAACCATCAATTAAAATCAAATCATTATTAGTCATTGCTAATATTCTCCAACAATTGAAAATGAAAAATTGTAAATTAGAAATGAAAAAATGACTAATGATAAATGAGATGACCGATGCAAAGTAAGTGATTAATGATGCCAAAGGGCATCAAAAAGCAACACAAAGATTGGATATAAGATGGGATTGAAGAGATTGAGCAGAAGGGATTGGTTAGAATGGATTTTACTCAATGTAGGGTGGGTAACGTATTTTTGTTGCCCACCAATAGTATCAATGTAGGGTGGGTAAAGATTGTTGCCCACCATTATTTATGTAGGGTGGGTAAAGATTGTTGCCGGCCCCAATAGAACAATGTAGGGGGCCGGTAACGTATTTTTGTTGCCCACCATTATTTATGTAGGGTGGGTAAAGATTGAGATTGTTGCCGGCCCCAATAGAACAATGTAGGGGGCCGGTAACGTATTTTTGTTGCCGGCCCCAATAGATCAATGTAGGGTGG
>Ga0233403_10000412_pt1 | contig 20140 bp, 3 predicted proteins | sample Na_oxic_1_MG_FD_179866 | JGI IMG/M metagenome (GOLD analysis project Ga0233403, IMG submission 179866) | Seawater microbial communities from Saanich Inlet, British Columbia, Canada - Na_oxic_1_MG | ecosystem: Environmental > Aquatic > Marine > Inlet | place: Canada: British Columbia | collected...
GAGGTGCTTGCAAAACGCTGAAAAAGGCGTTTATATTTCAATTAAAATTAATAAAAACAAATGCTTATATAATTTTTTGTGGGTTCACAAGTGAGTTTTGTTCGAGACGATTCGTTGTGTTTTTTTTAAATTCGTTGTACTCAGTTTGAAGGTGAAAAATGATTAAACTTTTGAGCACAAATTTAACACCCTAGGTGAAACCTATGGAACATGAATCGGGGAAAACCATAATTTTAATCCGTGAACTGGCGAAGGTATTATATTTAGCGAGGCTATTTTTTGTAAATATTTGATATTACAATATAAAATTTTTTCTGACGTTTTCAATTTTTTATAAATCCTTTCTAAAATACAATCCTTGTAGTTATTGTAAATATTTTTAGTTAGAAAAGTTGGCACCCTTCAATTATCTCGAAAAAAGAGTTAACCGTTTGTTCCTGAGGTTTCGTTCATTGCGCTTCGTTATTTTATGTCGGGTGGGAGAGCGATGCTCTTAGCCCTCAAAAGAATCCCCCGTCTGCCCGCTTGCCCACCAAAACCCACGATCCAACAGGAGGGACGGATGGTGGGCAAGCGGGCTATATCGATTGTCATATTTTTTGAGAGCCGAGAGCATCGCTCTCCCACCCGACAAACTAACTGTTTTCGAGGTTCAAGTTTTTGCACGCAAAAACTTGAACCTCGAAACGACTTTTTAAGGGTGCCGAAAAGTTACCCTGAAAATGGGAATGCGTCCTTTTTACAGCAATTTCCGGTCGCTTATAATATATTGATTTATAAAGGTATTTTAAAAATGCTTTCGTAAAGAAAGTTGGCAATAAAAAATCCTTTATAATCATATATTTAATCAGAAATTGACCGGGAGTCGCTGGTGTTTTTACCTCATTTTTCGATAGGGTTCAATTCAAGGTAGCATAGTTCCTAAGGCTAAAGCTTTGGAACTCCAATTTGTCACCCCTCGTCATTTGGGAATTGGGAATATTATAAAATATAGAGTTAGGAAAGCGTTAATTAATAACGTTATTTTTATGCAACTTATTGATTTATAATTATTTTTTAACAACCTTTTTAAAATAAACGACTGACAGATTACAGAAAACTTGAGCATTGAGTTTAATAATTTATTGTTTAATTAAAGTATTTTCCAATTCCCAATTCCCAATTGGTGAAGTCAAATCAATGGGTTACAACCTGACATTAAATCTTGATCTTGTCAAAATTTGAACCTTTAATTTTCAACTGCTTCAACTGCTTATAAATTCAGCTCTTAATTAGTCATTCGTATTAATTTCAGGTATTAAAGATAATAGGTACTCAAATTAATGAAAGTTAAACGATTATTTATGGTAACGGTGTTGGGTGTTTTTGTTATGGGGGGATGTACAACCGTTAAGGTTGCCCAAGTGACAAAAGAAGAAATCCAAGAACGTGTCAATCAAGATTTGGCTCAAATGTTTAAAGGGCAAGAACCGATCACTAAGCCCGTCACGTTACAAGAGGCGATAGCACGCGCCTTGAAGTATAATTTGGATCATCGTGTCAAGCTCATGGAAATTGCGGTATCTCAACGCATTCAAGAACTCACCAACTATAATATGTTGCCAATGTTGGCAGTCGATGCGGGTTATAATTCGCGCTCGAATTATAGTGGGGGTAGCAGTCAATCGTTGTTGACGGGGCGGGAAAGCCTTGAAGCTTCTACTTCACAAGAACGTAAATACCATAACGTTGGTTTGAGTTTGGTGTGGAATGTTTTGGATTTTGGTATTAGCCATGTTTCTGCCGAACAAAAAGGCAATCAAGTCATGATTGCGAGAGAAAGATTGCGTCGAGTTATCCAAAATATTACCAGAGATGTTCATGACGCTTATTGGCGAGCCGTCGCAGCACAACGTTTACTCACGCCAGTCAAGCAATTATTGGAAGAAGCTCAAACAGCACGAAAAAATTCTCGTTTCATGGAAGAACAGGGATTACAAAATCCTGAAGTGGCTTTGGATTATCAAAAGCGTTTATTGGAAACCGTGCGACAACTCCTCAAGTTACAAGAAGAACTCAGTTTAGCCAAATATCAGTTGGCGGCGTTGATCAATTTACCGCCTAATACAACTTATGAAGTGGTAGCACCAGAAACTTATGAGTTCCCTCAATTGCAATTACCCTTGCAGGAGTTGGAATCGCTCGCTTTGTTGAGTCAGCCTGAACTACGGCAAGAAGATTATACCAAGCGTGTTGATCAATTAGAGGTTAAAAAAGCATTTTTGCGAATGTTTCCGGGATTGGAGATTTCATTCGGTTTTGAAGAGAACAGCAATAAGTTTCTTTATAATAAAGACTGGCTACGCACGGGGTTACGGGTCACTTGGAACTTATTAAATGTGTTTACAGGGGGACCTGCCGCCAAAAGAGAAGCAGAGTCTCATGTCGTCTTGTCTGATCACAGGCGTATGGCACTAACAATGGCTGTTCTTACCCAAGTGTGGGTTTCTTATCAGCGTTATTTGTTAGCGGTTGAGGACTTCAAACTGACAGATGAATTGTATTCAGTCAATAACAGGCTGAGCCAGATAACACGTCAAGCAAAGGCTGCGAGTGTTCGTAGTGGGTTAAAAGTGATTTTCATGCGGACTCAAGCTTTGATGTCACGCATGAGCCGGGAAAGTTCTTATGCGGAATTACAATCGTCTGTCGCACAAATTTATCATGCTGTAGGTGTCGATCCATTACCAGACACTATCACGCCACATGAAAAACTAACCTCGACGGAGACAAAGAAATATATGAATCCAGCAGACGATCCCAGATTAGTAGAAGATTTGCCGGAATTGACGAAAGAAGTGGAAACCTATTTACAGAGTGACGTTTCCAAACGGGTTCCAAAGTGATATTACAGTAGACTTTTGTGCTGGATGGGGTTTTTGCAACCCCGTCCAAAACGTTTTTTCCCGTTCAATTTTTTTTCAGAAGGAACAGTGAAGGAGCAAGTTGCAAACCTGCTCCAGCAAAAAAAAGATGTGCAACCCCGAAGGGGTTAAAAATAGCCACCGATGAAATCGGTGGAACATGAATCGGGGAAAGCAAAATGATCAATTTTACCCCTTTTCGGTATTTTAGATTAATAACCATAATTTTAATCCGTGAACTGGCGAAGATATTATATATAAGAAAGGATTTTAAAACAGATTTATTATGACGAACGAATTCGATTCTCAAAGATGAACCATTCATGAAATAACATGAGACATTTTTCCTATTAAATTTATTTTCCTTATATATCAATAGGTTATGATTTTACTAAATTTTATAACATACTGAAATTAAAGATAAAAAATTATTTAGGAAAGATGTCTATTATTAAAGTGAGCGACTTCCTATAGTCTGTCAGATAAATATTTTGGTCGGAGTCTGCCAGCTTTAGCTTGGTTCTGCCAAACTAAAGTTTGGACTCCTATTTTCTGAAAGGCTATATCATTGCGATATTGATAAAATTTTTATGCAGGTGCCTAAAATCCTTTCTTGTCTCCAATCCTTGTCGTTATGTTTTGGGTTTAAAGAAAACTTGATCATCAAGCAGATTTTTAAAATTTCTAAAATAGATTTCTAATTATAGATTTTTAAAATTTCTGAAATAGATTTCCAATATAGATTTTTAAAATTTCTATGCACTTAGGAATGAGAATTCAATAAAACCCGAAACTAAACCTGACAGGTTTTTGCAACGAAGTAGCGGAACGCTCAACCTTCCCGTTTGACTCAAAAGTTTCGGAAGTTATTAAATCCTCATTCCTTAGGTAGGAGTCACTATGAAATCTGAAAATGCCCCTAATAGGCCACCTTATCAAGAATCCGATAGTTTGATGCTTGCCTTAGAACCGCGTATTTTATTTGATGCGGCGGCAGCATTGACTGGGGCTGAAGAATTTCAAGATAATCAGCCCACCGAACCAGCAGCAGAAATCACCCCCATTGCTGAAAAACCTCAAACCAACAGTAGCGATGAAATATTACAGGCGGCGGCTATTGAACTTAGCACGCCAGCACGGCAAGAATTAGTTGTTGTCGATTCGGCAGTTCGCAATTCTGACAGCATTATCGCTGACGTTAGAAACCAATCTTCACCAAATGTCGATTTTCAAATTATCACACTTGATCGCACCAAAGATGGTATTCAACAAATTAGCGATACCCTTGAGGGAGACACCAAGTATGAGGCGATTCACATACTATCCCATGCCAGTGATGGCAAGATTTCGCTGGGTAATACAGAACTGAGCGGAGACAATTTAACCAATTATGCCAATCAACTAACGAATTGGCAAAATGCCTTAAATGAAGAGGCAGATATTTTGCTTTACGGTTGTCGCGTCGCTGAAACAGAAACGGGTGTTGAATTTGTTAAATATTTGAGTCAACTCACTGAAGCGGATATTGCCGCTTCCACCGATGATACAGGTCATATCGACTTTTATGGTGACTGGGATTTGGAATACCAGACGGGTTCAATAGATACGAAAATCGCTTTTAGTACAGAAATTCAAGAAAGCTGGCACGATATAGCGATTGCGTCTGGTTATACTGAATATTTCATTCCGGGTGCCGCAGATGATCTACGTACCATGTTTTTTGAGGTAGATAATAAGCCGAAAGTGAGCAATGATTTAGTGTCAAGTGTTGCTGTTGTCGCTAGTACTGATAACACGATTGTTTATTATGACCATTGGGAAGATGGGTACGAAGATTTTGCTAATACTGATCCGGCTTCATTTTCTCCGAAGACTGAAATTATCAACCTGAATGCTGGTGAACTTGAGGTTTTAGAAACTCCAAGCGTTAATGCGAATCCAAGAGATCCCAACACAATTGCCTATGACGGTGGCGACCGTCTTTATGTGATAGGCGGGCCTGCGGCCGTTTCCAATATTGTTTGGCCCAAAGAACCCGGTCCTGTATTCTCACTCGCTTGGGAAGTGTATCCCAGCAAACCTTTCTTGGTTGAATACACCTTACCTATTGGCGAAGATTTGATGTCAAAAGGTTATGATGACTTTGACGAGGTATATGCCTTTATCCAAGCAACTCAAGACAATACCACCATCAATATAGATATAGATACGGATGGGGATGGCACGAATGATACCACACAGACTGTGAATTTGAACAGGGGTCAAAACCATTTGTTGAAACACCCTAACTCGGGCACCACCATCACTAGTGAGATTGGCAAACCGTTGCAGGTACAAATGGTAGCAGGTCAGCCACAGATTACAACGAGTAATCACTCAGAAATGCGCGGTTTTTCCTTGGTGCCTGAGAACTTGTGGGATTCCGAATATTATGCGCCAGTTGGTAGTGCTGAGAATAAAGGAGGCAAATCCGAACTCTATCTCTATAACCCTTATGATCATGATTTGATGATTCAGTATGAGGACAGTGATAGTTCGGGGTTTTTTTCCATCCCCCAACAAAGTACAATGAAATATTCCGAAGGAACAGGCCATGAGGTACCAGTAGATTCAGGTGTGCATTTGAAATCCGTGACGGGGGGAAAATTTTGGGGAATTGGTTCTGTTGGTAGAGAACATGATGGATATGACTGGGGTTATGATCTGGTACCCGCTTATGCTTTAATGACAGATTATTCTATTGGTTGGGCCTTGGGTAATATCGACTTCCCCAATATTGCTAGTACTGGTAACAAAAGTTTCAATGGCTCACCTGTCTATGTGACACCCGTTAATGACAATACTGTCATTTTTGTGGATTTAAACGGTGATGGTACTTTTGACGAAGTGGACTTGGATGGTGATAAAATTGTTGAAGCGGATAGTGACAAAGGTATTTTTCTCGAACGTCTGGAATCTATAACCATTTACGATCCGGATGGCAATAACACCGGAATGCGGATTAGTGCGACTGATCAAGTGGCGGTGGCTTGGGGACAAAATGCCGATGTGACTATAGTACAGCTTCCCTATTTAGACTTGGGTTATACCTCTTTACCATTGCCAGCCGAATGGATGAACAATGTGGTGTTGGATACAGAAAAATTGTCGAGTTTAGATTTTGTTGAGCCTGTACCCGGGCAAGAGGTGGTATTTACTCTCAATGCGTATGCTTATAATATCATAGCGGGATTGGATTTCAAAGATGTTCTTCCTCCCGGTTGGGCCTATAAGGATGATAGTACCACCATCCGTATTTATGACGCATCCGTTGGTGGTTTTAATAATTATGGTACCCCAAATAATGATAGTACTGATCCGGCGATTACGCCCAATGGCACAACACAAACCCTATTTTGGGATTTGGATAATGTGGGGATTGATAGCACAGCATTAGGCAATATGGAATTGGGGAAAATGCCTGCTTCTACAGATTTGCCTGCCAGTCTCAGCCCGGCTGATTATGTCCAAGTGGAATACACCGCAACGATCACCAGTGACACAGAACCCGGCTACAACAAAAATTATTTTGAAGCCATCGGGAATGCGACTATCCCAGATTTATCCGGCAATAATACATACTCCTCTTTTGATGACAAATATATACTTGTCAGTCCATTGAGCATAGATAAAAATGCGATGGAAACTGGCGAAACGGCACAGGATGCTAATCCAAATACTCCCCTTGTTGATCCCGGCGGCACGGTAACGTACACGATTGATTTGGTTAACATTGCTGATCCGACTAGTGCTAATAAAATCACCAATCTCACTGTAGGGGATACCCTACCCGAAAAATTTAGCTACAAAACGGGTACAACGGTTCTCACGGTAATTGATGACGGTACCCAAGGTGATACAAACCTCACGAGTAGTCCTCCAGCTGCGGATGACCCGATAATCACGACAAATAATGGACTGCAACAGTTGTCATGGGGCAATGGTGGATGGGAAATTGGGCCCGGTGATGCAGTAACCATTAGTTTTGAAGTAGATATTGCAGCAGATGCTCCACCCGGTACTTATGATAATACAGCGACAGCCACTGCTACCTTGGATACTTCTTTATTTGTCGTTACCGATGAAGGAACGAAAGAAGCAGATGCCGGTACACCAACAAACCAAGACCCCGAACATGACGAAGATGTCACTGTTTCAGGTGGTGCGAGCATTGGCGATTTCGTGTGGGATGACATAGACAAGGATGGTGTGCAGGATGTTGGAGAAACGGGGCTTAATAATGTCACCGTTACCTTATATCAGGATATTGACGGTGATGGTGTTGCTGAACCGGGGGGAGATGATGGTTTTCCCGTGCAGAGTATCACAACCGACGAAACTGGGGCTTACAATTTCGATGGTATCATACCGGGTGATTATTTTGTTGTTTTTAGCAACTTACCTGACAATTATATCTTTACCCAAAGTGGTCAAGGTACAACGGATACTGATAGTAATGTTGATAGTAACGGCTACACCCCGGTTTTCACACTCGAAGCCAATGAAGTCAATAACGATATAGATGCTGGGGCTTATCAAAATCTTTTGCCTGATGCGGTAGATGACAACGTTAGCACAAATAAAGAGATACCCGTCACAACGACGGTCTTGAGTAATGACGATCAAGGCGATGCACCTGCCACCGTCACAGCTGTCACTCAAGGGACCAATGGTACTGTCGTACTTAACTCAGATGGGACAGTCACCTATACGCCGAACACGGGATTCACTGGCACCGATAGCTACACTTATACTATCACTGATAACAATGGTGACACCAGCACAGCAACGGTGAATGTGGTTGTTAATGGATTGCCGGAGGCGGTCAATGATAATGCCACCACAAATGAAGGGGTACCCGTCACGACGACGGTCTTGAGCAATGACGATCAAGGCGATGCACCTGCCACCGTCACGGCTGTCACTCAAGGGACCAATGGTAATGTCGTACTTAACTCAGATGGGACAGTCACCTATACACCGAACACGGGATTCACTGGCACCGATAGCTACACTTATACTATCACTGATAACAATGGTGACACCAGCACAGCAACAGTGAATGTGGTTGTTAATGGATTGCCGGAGGCGGTCAATGATAATGCCACCACAAATGAAGGGGTACCTGTCACGACGACGGTCTTGAGTAATGACGATCAAGGCGATGCACCTGCCACCGTCACGGCTGTCACTCAAGGCACCAATGGTAGTGTCATACTCAATACAGATGGGACAGTCACCTATACGCCGAACACGGGATTCACTGGCCCCGATAGCTACACTTACACCATCACTGATGATAATGGTGACACCAGCACGGCAACGGTGAATGTAACCATTAACGAAAAGGTCATTCCGCCGCCGCCTCCTCCCCCTGTGAATCGTTTGCCTGATGCGGTAGATGACAACGTGAGCACAAATAAAGATGTTCCTGTCACGACGACTGTATTGGGCAATGACAATCAAGGTGATGGACCTTCCACCGTCACGACTGTCACTCAAGGCACCAATGGTAGTGTCATACTCAACTCAGATGGGACAGTCACCTATACGCCGAACACGGAATTCACTGGCACCGATAGCTACACTTACACCATCACTGATAACAATGGTGACACCAGTACCGCGACAGTGAATGTGGTTGTTAATCCGCAAACTAACCTATTGCCGGTGGCAGTAAATGATAATGCCACCACAAATGAAGGCATACCTGTCACGACAACTGTATTGGGCAATGACAATCAAGGTGATGGACCTTCCACCGTCACGACGGTTACTCAAGGAACCAATGGTAATGTCGTACTCAACCCAGATGGTACAGTCACCTATACGCCGAATCCGGGATTCATTGGCATCGATAGCTATACTTACACCATCACTGATAACAATGGTGACACCAGCACGGCAACGGTGAATGTGACCATTAACGAGCAGGTCATTCTGCCGCCGCCCCTTGTTAATCGTTTGCCCGATGCGGTAGATGACAACGTGAACACGAATGAAAATGTCCCCGTCACTACCCCTGTCTTGAAGAATGATGATCAAGGAAATGCGCCTGCGAGAGTCATCAATGTCAGTCAAGGCACCAATGGAACTGTGAAAATTGACCCAAATAGTCGGGAAGTGACTTATACCCCGAACCCGGGTTTTTTTGGTAATGACAGCTATACTTATACAATTAGAGATATTTATGGTGATGAGACAAGCACCGCTACTGTAAATGTGACTATCAACGCGACGAGGGCAAGTCTATCGGGTCAAGTGCGACTGGATAGTGATCGTGATGGTGACATGACGGATAGTGACAAGGGAATCAGTGAAGTTACCGTTGAACTGTGGACTGATCCCAACGGTGACGGAAAGATATCCGACGGTAGCCAGTTGAGAGTGACGACGACAGATGCTGATGGTCATTATCATTTTGATCAGTTACCCGCCGGTAATTATGTCGTAAAAGAAGTGAATCCAACCGGTTACAGTAGCAGTGCCGATACGGGTGGGAGAAGTGATAATCTCATTCCCGTCAATTTGGAAACCACTGAAAACAGCACGAATAACGATTTCCTTGATACACTGCCTAACGCAGCAACAATTACGGGTCAAGTGCGTTTGGACAGCGATGCAGACGCTGATTTGGCTGATAACGACAGTGGTATTAGTGGTGTGTCTATCGCCCTATACGGTGATTCAGATGGCGATGGTACGCCTGATGGTACGCCAGTGGCTGTCACCACGACCAATGAACAAGGAGAATATACCTTTAATGATGTTATACCGGGCGATTATGTGATTGTCGAAAATAACTCCCTCGGTTATAACAGCACGGCGGATATTCAGGGTGGAAATGATGACCAAATTGCGTTATCGCTGAATAATCGTGAAATAAGCACAGGTAATGATTTCCTAGATACGCTGCCTGCGAATAGCATCTCTGGTCAAGTCCGTCTGGACAGTGATATTGACGGCAATTTGGATGATGATGAGAGTGGTATTAATAATGTGTCTATCAGCCTGTATCGTGATTCTGATGGTGATGGGCAGCCTGATAGCAATACGCCGATAGCTACCACCAGAACAGACGAAAATGGTAACTATATATTTGAGGGTGTTGAACCGGGTAACTATATCCTTGTGGAAAGCAATCCTGCGGGTTATGACAGCACAGCCGACAGCCAAGGTGGCAATGATGATCAGATTGCCGTGTCATTAACGGATGGTGGGATAAGTACAGGTAATGACTTCCTAGATGCGCTTCCCCCTGCGACGTTATCAGGTCAAGTGCGCTTGGATACTGATAATGATGGTGATTTGAATGACAGTGACAATGGAATAAGCGGTGTGACGGTCGAATTATGGTCTGATCCCGATGGTGATGGCAACACTTCAGATGGTAGCAGGGTGGACACGACGACGACGGATGCTGAGGGTCGTTACCGTTTTGATAATTTGCCTGCCGGCAATTATGTGCTGAAAGAAAATAATCCGCCCGCCTATAGTAGCACGGCTGACAACGATGGAAAGAATGATGACCAGATTGCTGTGAACTTAGTCGCTGGTGATAATAGCACGGGTCATGATTTCCTTGATACCCCTCCTGCGGGCATTATTTCAGGTCAAGTGCGACTGGATATTGATAATGATGGCAATTTGAATGATGCTGACAATGCTATCAGTGGCGTGACTGTTGAACTGTGGAGCGATCCAAATGGTGATGGTGACACCACAGATGGTATTCTGTTGGGCAGTACAACAACGGATAGTCAGGGTAATTACCGTTTTGATGGGCAGCCAGCCGGCAATTATATCGTAAGAGAACAGAATTCGCCAGATCATAGCAGCACAGCTGACACTGATGGAAGTAATGATGACCAAATTGCGGTCACATTAACGGGCAGTAATAGTAGCATAGGCAATGATTTCCTAGATACCATCCCCACTAGCACTCTTTCCGGTCAAGTGCGTTTAGATAGTGATGCGGATGGCAATTTAAATGATGACGATAGTGGCATCAAAGCGGTTTCTATTAAGCTATATCGTGATGCGGATGGGGATGGGCAACCTGATAGTGACACACCTGTTGCAACGACAACGACTGATCAAAATGGTCACTATGTCTTTGAGCATATCGAACCGGGTAATTATGTCATTGCCGAAAGCAATCCTGCGGGCCATGACAGCACCGCCGATACCCAAGGCACTAATGATGACAAGATTGTGGTTTCAGTGACAGGTGGTGAAGAAAGTACAGGCCATGATTTCCTTGACACTATCCCGCCCGGCACCATTTCAGGTCAAGTGACTTTAGATAGCGATGCGGATGGCAATTTGAATGATAATGATAATGGCATTAATGATGTCTCTATCAACCTATTCCGTGATACTGATGGGGATGGGCAGCCCGACAGCAATACACCGATAGCTACCACCACGACCGATGGGAATGGGTACTATTCCTTTAATGATGTTGAACCGGGTGATTATGTCGTTGTCGAAAGTAATCCGCCGGCGCATAACAGCACGGCAGATACTCAGGGCGGTAATAATGACCAGATTCTCGTTTCATTGAATGACGATGAAGCGAGTATAGGCAATGATTTTCTTGACACTGCCCCTCTCGGCACGATTTCAGGTCAAGTGCGTTTAGATAGCGATGCGGATGGCAATTTAAATGATGACGATAATGGCATCAATGCGGTTTCTATTAATCTATATAGTGATGCTGATGGTGATGGGCAGCCCGATAGCAATACGCCGACAGCGACTACCACAACAGATGGAAATGGTAACTATATATTTGAGGGTGTTGAACCGGGCAACTATGTTGTCGTAGAAAGCAATCCTGCGGGTCATGATAGCACAGCGGATACTCAAGGTGCCAATGATGATCAGATTGCGGTTTCAGTTGCAGCAGGTGAAATCAGTCGTGATCACGATTTCTTGGATACATTGCCAAATGGCACCATTGCGGGTCAGGTGCGATTAGATATTGATGGCGACGGAGATACGGCAGATGGTGAAAATGGTATTGATGGAGTCCCAGTTGAATTATGGAGCGATCCCAATGGAGATGGGAATCCAGAAGATGGTACGCTATTAGACACGACAATAACGGACAGTGAAGGTAATTATCAGTTTGAAGATATGCCCCCGGGCAATTATGTCGTGAAGGAAAATAACCCAGCGGGTCATAGCACAGCCGATAGCGATGGTAACAATGATGATCAGATTGCGGTCACGTTGCCAGAAGGTGGCAGTAGCACAGATAATGACTTTTTAGATATTGGTGCCATTTCTGGTCAGGTGCGTTTAGACAATGATGCCGATGGCGATTTGAATGACTTAGATAGTGGTATCAGTGGTGTCGGCATTACTCTATACAGCGATTCTAATGGTGATGGACAAGCGGATGGTGCGCCGATTGCGACAACCACGACCGATGAAAATGGCTACTATTCCTTTGATGATGTCGTACCGGGTGATTATGTCATTGTCGAAAGCAATCCCACAGGTTATGATAGCACAGCGGATACCCAAGGCGAGAATGATGATCAAATTGCTGTGTCGTTGACGGATACAGGAGTGGTGAGTACAGGTAATGATTTCTTAGATACCGCTCCGAGTGCGATTTCAGGTCAAGTGCGTTTAGATAGCGATGCTGATGGTAATTTAAGTGATGACGAAAGTGGTATTGCTAATGTCTCTGTCAGATTGTATCGTGATACTGATGGTGATGGGCAACCTGATAGTGACATAGCTGTCGCAACGACTCAGACTGATGCAAATGGTAACTATGTCTTTGAGAATGTCGAACCGGGCAGTTATGTGATCGTGGAAACTAATCCTGCGGACTATGACAGCACGAAGGATAGCCAAGAGGCCAATGATGACAAGATTGCGGTGTCTGTGGTCGCAGGCGAGTCTAATACTGGGAATGATTTCCTTGATACGCTCCCAATAGAGGGCAGCATTTCAGGTCAAGTGCGTTTGGATAGTGATGCTGATGGCGATTTGAATGACGAGGATAACGGCATCAATGCCGTTTCTATTAACCTATATAGTGATGCTGATGGTGATGGACAGCCTGATAGTGATACGCCGATAGCTACCACCACAACAGACGAAAATGGTAACTATGTCTTTGAGAATGTCGAGCCGGGTAATTATGTCATTGCCGAAAGCAATCCTGCGGGCCATGACAGCACCGCCGATACCCAAGGCACTAATGATGACAAGATTGCGGTTTCAGTGACAGGTGGCGAAGCGAATACAGGCAATGATTTCCTTGACACTATTCCAACAAATAGCATTTCGGGTCAAGTGCGTTTCGATAGTGATGCCGACGGCGATTTGAATGACGAGGATAACGGCATCAATGCCGTTTCTATTAACCTATATAGTGACGCTGATGGTGATGGACAGCCTGATAGCGATACGCCGATAGCTACCACCACGACAGATGAGAATGGTAACTACGTCTTTGAGAATGTCGAACCGGGTAATTATATCGTTGCCGAAAGCAATCCGACAGGTTATGATAGTACCGCAGACACTCAAGGCAGCAATGATGATCAGATTGCGGTTTCAGTGATAGATGGCGAAGCGAGCATAGGCAATGATTTCCTTGACACTGCTCCCCTCAGTGCGATTTCAGGTCAAGTGCGTTTAGATAGCGATGCTGATGGTAACTTGAATGACGATGAGAGTGGCATCAATGCGGTCTCTATTAACTTATATATTGATGCTAATGCTGATGGGCAGCCCGATAGCAATACGCCGATAGCTACCACCACAACAGATGGGAATGGTAACTATCTATTTGAGGGCGTTGAACCGGGCAACTATGTTGTCGTCGAAAGCAATCCTGCGGGTTATGACAGCACTGCGGATACTCAAGGTGCCAATGATGACCAGATTGCCGTTTCAGTCGGAGCAGGTGAAACCAGTGGCAATCATGATTTCCTTGATACATTGCCAAACGGAACCATTGCGGGTCAAGTGCGTTTAGATCTTGATGGCGACGGAGATACGGCAGATGGTGAAAATGGTATTGATGGGGTCCCGGTTGAATTGTGGAGCGATCCCAATGGGGATGGCGATCCAGAAGATGGTACGCTGTTAGACACGACAATAACGGACAGTGAAGGTAATTATCAGTTTGAAGATATGCCTCCGGGCAATTATGTCGTGAAGGAAAATAACCCAGCGGGTCATAGCACAGCCGACAGTGATGGTAACAATGATGATCAAATTGCGGTCACATTGCCAGAAGGTGGCAGTAGCACAGATAATGACTTTTTAGATATTGGTGCCATTTCTGGTCAGGTGCGTTTAGACAATGATGCCGATGGCGATTTGAATGATAATGATGGTGGTATCAGTGGTGTCGGCATTACTCTATACAGCGATTCTAATGGTGATGGACAACCAGATGGCGCGCCGCTAAAGACAACCACGACGGACGAAAATGGGTACTATTCCTTTGATGATGTCGTACCGGGTGATTATGTGATTGTCGAAAGTAATCCCACGGGTTATGATAGCACGGCAGATACCCAAGGCTCTAATGATGATCGGATTGCTGTCTCGTTGACGGATACAGTGGCGAGCACAGGTAATGATTTCTTAGATACCGCTCCGAGTGCGATTTCAGGTCAAGTGCGTTTAGACAGCGATGCTGATGGTAATTTAAGTGATGACGACAGTGGTATTGCTAATGTCTCTGTCAGATTGTATCGTGATGCTGATGGTGATGGACAACCTGATAGTGACACACCTGTCGCAACGACAACGACTGATGAAAATGGTAACTACCTATTTGAGAATGTCGAACCGGGCAGTTATGTGGTCGTGGAAACAAATCCTGCGGACTATGACAGCACGAAGGATAGCCAAGGTGCCAATGATGACAAGATTGCGGTGTCTGTGGTAGCAGGCGAATCTAATACCGGGAATGATTTCCTTGATACCATTCCAACAAATAGCATTTCGGGTCAAGTGCGTTTGGATAGTGATGCCGACGGCGATTTGAATGACGAGGATAACGGCATCAATGCGGTTTCTATTAACCTATATAGTGATGCTGATGGTGATGGGCAACCTGATAATGACATACCTATCGCAACGACTCAGACTGATGAGAATGGTAACTATGTCTTTGAGAATATAGAACCGGGTAATTATGTCATTGTCGAAAGCAATCCCACAGGTTATGACAGTACAGCAGATACTCAAGGCGAGAATGATGATCGGATTGCGGTTTCAGTGACAAGCGGTTCCGCGAGTACGGGAAATGATTTCCTTGATACCATTCCAACAAATAGCATTTCGGGTCAAGTGCGTTTGGATAGTGATGCCGACGGGGATTTGAATGACGAGGATAACGGCATCAATGCCGTTTCTATTAACCTATATAGTGATGCTGATGGGGATGGACATCTTGATAATAATATTCCGATAGCTACCACCACAACAGATGAAAATGGTAACTATATATTTGAGAATGTCGAGCCGGGTAATTATATCGTTGCCGAAAGCAATCCCACGGGATATGACAGTACAGCAGACACTCAAGGTGCCAATGATGATCAGATTGCTGTTTCAGTGATAGATGGTGAAGCGAGCATAGGCAATGATTTCCTTGACACTGCCCCTCCCGGCACGATTTCAGGTCAAGTGCGTTTAGATAGCGATGCTGATGGCAATTTGAATGATAACGATAGTGGCATTAATGGTGTCTCTATTAATTTATATAGTGATGCTGATGGTGATGGGCATCTTGATAATAATATTCCGATAGCTACCACCACCACAGATGGGAATGGTAACTATCTATTTGAGGGTATTGAACCGGGCAACTATATTGTCGTAGAAAGCAATCCTGCGGGTCATGATAGCACCGCGGATACCCAAGGCACTAATGATGATCGGATTGCCGTCTCAGTCAGCGCAGGTGAAATCAGTCGTGATCACGATTTCTTGGATACAGTGCCAAACGGAACCATTGCGGGTCAAGTGCGCTTAGATATTGATGGCGACGGAGATACGACAGATGTCGAAAAAGGCATTGATGGAGTCACGGTTGAATTGTGGAGCGATCCCAATGAAGATGGTGATCCAGAAGATGGCACGCTATTAAACACGACAACGACGGATAGTGAGGGCAATTATCAATTTGATGAGATACCCTCGGGCAATTATGTCGTGAAAGAAAACAACCTGCCAAATTATCGCAGCACTGGCGATAGTGATGGAACCAACGATGATCAAATTGCGATCACGTTGCCAGAAGGTGGTAGTAGCACAGATAATGACTTTTTAGATATTGGTGCCATTTCAGGCCAAGTGCGTTTGGATAGTGATGCGGATGGCGATTTGAATGATGACGATAGTGGTATCAATGCGGTTTCTATTAACCTATACCGTGATACTGATGGGGATGGACAGCCCGATGGTGCGCCAATTGGGACAACCACGACCGACGAAAATGGCTACTATTCATTCGACAATGTCGAACTGGGCGATTATGTCATTGTCGAAAATAATTCCACTGGTTATGATAGTACTGCGGATACCCAAGGCGAGAATGATGATCAAATTGCTGTGTCGTTGACGGATACAAGAGTGGTGAGTACAGGTAATGATTTCTTAGATACCGCTCCGAGTGCGATTTCAGGTCAAGTGCGTTTAGATAGCGATGCTGATGGTAATTTAAGTGATGACGACAGTGGTATTGCTAATGTCTCTGTCAAACTGTATCGTGATGTTGATGGTGATGGGCAACCTGATAGTGACACACCTGTCGCAACGACAACGACTGATGAAAATGGTAACTACCTATTTGAGAATGTCGAACCGGGCAGTTATGTGGTCGTGGAAACAAATCCTGCGGACTATGACAGCACGAAGGATAGCCAAGGTGCCAATGATGACAAGATTGCGGTGTCTGTGGTAGCAGGCGAATCTAATACCGGGAATGATTTCCTTGATACCATTCCAACAAATAGCATTTCGGGTCAAGTGCGTTTGGATAGTGATGCCGACGGCGATTTGAATGACGAGGATAACGGCATCAATGCGGTTTCTATTAACCTATATAGTGATGCTGATGGTGATGGGCAACCTGATAATGACATACCTATCGCAACGACTCAGACTGATGAGAATGGTAACTATGTCTTTGAGAATATAGAACCGGGTAATTATGTCATTGTCGAAAGCAATCCCACAGGTTATGACAGTACAGCAGATACTCAAGGCGAGAATGATGATCGAATTGCGGTTTCAGTGACAAGCGGTTCCGCGAGTACGGGAAATGATTTCCTTGATACCATTCCAACAAATAGCATTTCGGGTCAAGTGCGTTTGGATAGTGATGCCGACGGCGATTTGAATGACGAGGATAACGGCATCAATGCGGTTTCTATTAACCTATATCGCGATGCTGATGGGGATGGGCAACCTGATAGCGATACGCCGATAGCTACCACGACGACAGATGAGAATGGTAACTACGTTTTTGGGAATGTCGAACCGGGTAATTATGTCGTTGTCGAAAGCAATTCGACAGGTTATGACAGTACAGCAGACACTCAAGGTGCCAATGATGATCGGATTGCGGTTTCAGTGATAGATGGCGAAGCGAGCATAGGCAATGATTTCCTTGACACTGCCCCTCCCGGCACGATTTCAGGTCAAGTGCGTTTAGACAGTAATGCTGATGGTAATCTGAGTGATTTAGATAGTGGCATCAATGCGGTCTCTATTAATTTATATCGTGATGCTGATGGTGATGGGCAGCCCGATAGTGACACGCCTATCGCAACGACAACGACTGACGAAAATGGTAACTATGTCTTTGAGGGTGTTGAACCGGGCAACTATGTCGTTATAGAAAACAATCCTGCGGGCCATGACAGCACGGCAGATACCCAAGGAACCAATGATGACCAGATTGCCGTTTCAGTCGGAGCAGGTGAAATCAGTCGTGATCACGATTTCTTGGATACATTGCCAATTGGCACCATTGCGGGTCAAGTGCGCTTAGATATTGATGGCGATGGAGATACGGCAGATGTCGAAAAGGGTATTGATGGGGTTACTGTTGAATTGTGGAGCGATCCGAATGGGGATGGTGATCCAGAAGATGGGACTCTATTAAGCACGACAACGACGGATAGTGAGGGTAATTACCAGTTTGATGGGATGCCCTCTGGCAATTATGTCGTGAAGGAAAACAACCCGCTGAATTATCGCAGTACGGGCGACAGTGATGGTAACAATGATGATCAAATTGCGGTCACGTTGCCAGAAGGTGGCAGTAGCACAGGGAATGACTTCTTAGATATTGGTGCGATTTCGGGTCAAGTGCGTTTGGATAGTAATGCCGACGGCAATTTGAATGACAATGACAGGGGTATCAGTGGTGTCTCTATTGCCCTGTACCGTGATTCTAATGGTGATGGACAGCCCGATGGTGCGCCGATTGCGACAACCACGACTGACGAAAATGGCTACTATTCCTTCGATAATGTCGAAACGGGCGATTATGTCATTGTCGAAAGTAATCCCACGGGCTATGACAGCACGGCGGACACTCAAGGTAGCAATGATGATCGTATTGTTGTGTCGTTGACGGATACCGGGGCGAGTACAGGTAATGATTTCTTAGATACTGCCCCTGCCAGCACGATTTCAGGTCAAGTCCGTTTGGATAGTGATGCCGATGGCGATTTGAATGACGATGAGAGTGGCATCAATGCGGTTTCTATTAACCTATATATTGATGCTGATGGTGATGGACAACCTGATAGTGACACACCTGTCGCAACGACAACGACTGATGAAAATGGAAATTACGTTTTTGAGAATGTCGAACCGGGCAAATATGTCATTGTAGAAAGTAACCCTAATGGTTACCACAGCACGAAAGATAGTCAAGATGCTAATGATGACAAGATTGCGGTGTCTGTGGTAGAAGGCGAATCTCATACCGGGAATGATTTCCTTGACACCATTCCAACAAATAGCATTTCGGGTCAAGTGCGTTTCGATAGTGATGCTGACGGCGATTTGAATGACGAGGATAACGGCATCAATGCCGTTTCTATTAACCTATATAGTGACGCTGATGGGGATGGGCAACCTGATAGCGATACGCCGATAGCTACCACCACGACAGACGAAAATGGTAACTACGTCTTTGAGAATGTCGAGCCGGGTAATTATGTCGTTGCCGAAAGCAATCCCGCAGGTTATGACAGCACTGCGGATACTCAAGGTGCCAATGATGATCGGATTGCGATTTCAGTGACGGATGGTGGTTCCAGTACAGGTAATGATTTCTTGGATACTGCTCCCCTCAGTGCGATTTCAGGTCAGGTGCGTTTAGATAGTAATGCTGATGGTAATCTGAGTGATTTAGATAGTGGCATCAATGGCGTTTCTATTAACCTATATATTGATGCTGATGGTGATGGGCAGCCCGATAGCAATACGCCGATAGCTACCACCACGACTGATGAGAATGGTAACTATCTATTTGAGGGTGTTGAACCGGGCAACTATGTTGTCGTCGAAAGCAATCCTGCGGGTTATGACAGCACTGCGGATACTCAAGGTGCCAATGATGACCAGATTGCCGTTTCAGTCGCATCAGGTGAAACCAGTCGTGATCACGATTTCTTGGATACATTGCCAATTGGCACCATTGCGGGTCAAGTGCGTTTAGATCTTGATGGCGACGGAGAGACGGCAGATGGTGAAAATGGTATTGATGGGGTTACAGTTGAATTGTGGAGCGACCCGAATGGGGATGGGAATCCAGAAGATGGCACTCTATTAAGTACGACAACAACGGATAGTGAGGGTAATTATCAGTTTGATGGGATGCCTCCGGGCAATTATGTCGTGAAGGAAAATAACCCAGCGGGTCATAGCACAGCCGATAGTGATGGTAACAATGATGATCAAATTGCGGTCACGTTGCCAGAAGGTGGCAGTAGCACAGATAATGACTTTTTAGATATTGGTGCCATTTCGGGTCAGGTGCGTTTGGATAGCAATGCCGATGGTAATTTGAATGATAATGATGGTGGTATCAGTGGTGTCGGCATTACTCTATACAGCGATTCTAATGGTGATGGACAACCAGATGGCGCGCCGCTAAAGACAACCACGACGGACGAAAATGGGTACTATTC
>Ga0233403_10000413_pt1 | contig 20046 bp, 10 predicted proteins | sample Na_oxic_1_MG_FD_179866 | JGI IMG/M metagenome (GOLD analysis project Ga0233403, IMG submission 179866) | Seawater microbial communities from Saanich Inlet, British Columbia, Canada - Na_oxic_1_MG | ecosystem: Environmental > Aquatic > Marine > Inlet | place: Canada: British Columbia | collected...
CAACCCCTACGGGGTTGATATTGTTAAAAGAATAACCTCACTCGCCTCTTGCTTTCACCCCAGGTGAAACCTGGGACAACCCCGATAGGGGTTGAATTTTAAGAGCAAGAGGTGAAACCTGGGGAAATCTTCAAAAAGAGTTTTGCAAGAGGCTCGTTATTTATTAGTTTTTGATTGGTTTCCGATTTTTGACAAATTTTGAAAATTTTTTTCGCGAAGTTCTACCCATCCATCCAACGTAGGCAAAAAAAAGCCCCTTGTCAGAAGACAAGAGGCTTTTTTTAGAGTGATATTGAGATTATGGATGGGTTTAACGAAGTGGTACCAGTCTCCACACAGACTGTACTGCCATTAAGTTAAGCGAAAAAATGTTCTATCCGGCGCGATTTGCTGTCCAACACATATTGCGACCATTAAATTTAATGGTCCCAGACAAACTACCATCCTCTCCCATTGTGCCAGTCCAGATAGCTTGGGGGCGAACACTCACATCTATCATCCCCATATCGCAGCCCTGTTGGGACCATGAGCCGCGATTCGTGAAACGAGACACATTCCATGTCAAGTTATCGCGATAATTAGCTGTGGATCTTATATCGGCACGACCATCGCAATCAGTATCCACACCCATCGCCCAAGTTCCTGCTATAGAAGCAGAAGGACATGATGCTACTTCAGGCAGACAAGCGGCAAGCCCTTCTATATCATAGGCAGCGATTTCTCCACCACCAATCATCTGACAAGCTTGTAAATCAAACACGGTTGTTAATTGACGATCATTCTGGTGAGAACCAACCAATAACGTACCATCATTGAGTACTTCGAGGGCTTCAATTTCACCGGCTTGAATATCACAAACATTCCAATCTACGGAACCATCGGCACTCGCACTGCCGATATGATGCGTGGCTTTTGCATCACTACTATCAGGAGCAGCGCTGTTATGATTGTTATAGGCAAAGTAGACAGTATCACCAGCATTATTCCAGCTCAGATCTTCAACTTCGATTCCGGGATTCGGAAGAGTTACGCCGGTTGAACAATTCCCATCAATGATTTGAACAAGTCCTTCGACTTGATCCCAACCCCACAAGCTGCCGTCTGAGGGATTGAAAGAAATACCATTAAGCTCCGTACAACCGGTTGGATTTTCAGACAAGATGGCACCGGTGTCCATATTAATGGTGTAGAGGTAAGCTGGTTTATCGGTGTCAACACCAGATGCGCCATAAAGTACTCCCTTTGGAGAAATATCTAAGGCTTCAATGTCATAACCAGCCAGTAGCTTCCCCAATGATTCTGTACTCCCAGCTTTATACCGCAAAAGTTGCGAGTCGTTTAAGCCTTTATCATCGACACCGTAAATATAGTCACAACTATCACCATCAACAGCACTCTCATTCGCTGTGGGGGCACCACTCACGTTCGCAGCCGACAGAAACAACACCGAACAGATTGCTCCGGCTAATTTGACATTTTTAATATGATACTTAAAAATGGCCATTAAAAATTTAGAAAATTATTCTTATTTATTTTGAACAAACTTGAGTAATTTTTTCCAAAACTGGAGGTATTTTTTCGTAAAAATGAAACAAACAGCCATCTAATTTTTCAATTTATTTATAAATAAGTCAAAATACGGTCTGAATTATAAAAAACGGACATAATAATGCCTTACTTCTCCAAGGAAGTAAAAAAAAACGAGTAAATTATTTTATTTAAGCTAATTTTAATGTTGAAATTGATTCCTCAATCTCCACCCAGCGTTCTTTAAAAACATAATCTTCCGAAAGTGTTAAAATTAACTGACGTGATCGACTAATCAATTTTGCTGGAACCTGAATAAGCCAAGAACGAATTGTATTTGGTTCCTCATGAAAACTAGTTTTGGTATTTAACCACATCATCCAAACCATGAGATTATAAGCCAAAATAGCAGTTTGAAAAATAGCTGAATTTGCCCAAAAATCTTGAGTACGAATAGTTCCAGAAGCCATATGATTCTTACACCATTCAATCCAATTCTCACTTGTAGAACGTTGACCATAACATTTATGTATTTTCCAAGGACTGAGCTTCAAGTTCGTGACATAGCAAAAAAACTAAAGGATTGCCCCTACAACATTAGCACGTAGGGGCAATCCCTTGTGGTTGCCCTCTTGGGTATATTCTTTTTTGAGAGCTACCTTATACCCCCAATCCGTTGTACTCACAGTAAAAAGGAACCCATACGATGAAACAAGTTGCTCCGTTGCGTTACGATGTGATTTTTAAAAAGGCCTTCAGTCATCCAGAACTTTTCACCGCGTTAGTCAAAGATTTTGTTGGCATCCAATTGGAAATTGATGAGGTGGAAAATGACAAAGCGTTTATCCCATCGGTGGGCATCGTTCCCATCAAGTTTGATTTATTTGCTGAGGATAAAAAGAATCGGGTGATTGTTGAAGTACAACATGCCCATTATTCAGATAGTTACGAGCGTTTTTTGTACTATCAATGCAGTTCGATGGTAGAAACCATTGCCAGTTCTAGCAATTACAGTTTTCCGATCACTGTGATCACGTTAGTTTTTTTTACCGGTAAAAAGGCCCCCAATTCAGACAGCGGCATTATCGTACATGACTTTGAGCCCAAATATTTTGTGGCGGGTCAATTATTGACGGATATTTATCCACGTAAACATAAACTGTTTTTTGTGTTTACCAATAACTCGACACATAAAGATGCCCCAGTGCCACACCGCGAATGGATGCAAGCGATTGATGATAGCCTGGATAAACAAGTGGATGAGGCTAAGTATACCAATCCGTCGATTCAAGCACTTTTTGACGTAATTGAGCAAGATAAAATCACGCCGGAAGAACGCGCGCGTATGAAGGAAGAACACAATCATGAGGAGGCTGAGACACAGAAGTTCAAAGAGGGGGAGGAGAAGGGATGGAAAGAAGGTATAAAGGAAGGTGAAACTGCCAATCAACAAAAAACCGCTCGCAATCTTAAGGCTAACGGTAAATTAACAGAAGAAGAAATAGCCAACATTACCGGCTTGAGTTTAGAAGTTGTTAAAGCACTGTAATTCGATGTTTTTAGTAATCACTTGCAACCTGTTTATGGTAGATGACGATATAAAAAAAAAGCCCCAAAGCTTCGTTGCCTTGGGGCTTTTTTATGACTGCTTAGCGCACCAATCGCGGCTTGGTTGTTGACACAAAAGGAGATGTGGTCTGTCCCCTATTTTCTACCAATCAAAATTTATTTTGCTCTAAATTTATTTTATAAATCAAAACTCAAAATTAACTACTCTGCCCCCTTGATTTTGACCCCTTGATTCTTCAACGCAGTGGTGGTGCATACATCAAACCACCATCCGTCCATAAACGATTTAAACCACGCGGGATTCCAATGCCATTGACTCCCATGTAACGTTCATAGATTTCACCGTAATTGCCAAGTTCACGGATGATGTTGGCAATAGCATCTTTTTTAAACCCCAGCTCACGTTGACCAAAAGACTCTTCTACACCCAACAAACGCCTTATATGTAAATTAACACTATTCTGCATAAAGTCAACATTGCTTTGGGTAACACCTAATTCCTCCGCGTTAATCAATCCAAGCATAACTGTCCTGACAATAGCAACCCATTGACTATCACCTTTAGGAACCACTGGCGATAGTGGCTCTTTGGAGATCGTTATATCAAGAATATGGTGATCCTCGGGATTGCCGAAACGATAACGCGCCTCCGCTAATTGTGACGTATCGGTGGTAACGGCAGTGCATTTTCTGGCCTGATAAGACTCAAGCATTTCTTCCTTGCTGTCCAATGCGATAGGGGTAAAGCTCAATCCACGTTGTATAAAAGCATCTTTAAGATTTCTTTCCGATGTGGTTGAATCAATCACGCATACAGTTTCACCATCCAACTGTTCAATTGTAGTGATGCCAGTGTCCCTTTTTACCATAAAACCTTGGCCGTTATAAAACATGATCCAAATAAAATCGGCCCAACGGGCTTCACGGCTAGTGGTCCAAGTTACAGCCCGAGCAACAATATCTAGCTGACTAGAAGCATTCACACAAGTTATACAAGGTGAAATAGGATAGAAAAAAATGGCTTCTGGATTGCCAAGTACCGCAATAGCTACAGCTCGACACAGCGCAACGTCAAAACCATCATGATGACCATTTTCATCCAAATAAGCAAAACCTTTATGTTCAAGATTATCTTTTATCCCACATATCAACATACCGCGTTCCAAAATGCGTTTCCGAATGCCACCATAAGCAATGGGAACCATGTCTAATGGGGTTAGTTTTTCTGAATCTAACTCAAATGATGATGCTTTGTCAATGGTGCTAGGGTTTGACAACATGTCGCCTTTAACAACACCAATCCGTATACCTTCTGAATAGATTTCAACCATAGGTAGATGCAAATGTCCGGTATCCACATTGTAGGTAGCCGGTTGGACAATAGGTATTTTATCTATCCACATCAACACTCTAGCCTGATTTTCTCGGACCCAACGTTTGGCATTTTGGTAAGGATCTGCCCCTTTTTCTTGGTTCCACAGCATCACTTGCTCTAGTTCAGCCGTAGTCCAATAGAAATAGTCCAATATCTGGTGGACTTTCGGCATATCGGCCAGTAATCCCAGTCTGACGATGGTATTGATTTGTTCTTTGCCACCGTATATATTTTTGGGATCATTGAGATATTTCAACCCCAATTGAGAAAGTTGCCCGTGAGGTGTCCAACCCGTGGCGATTATCCATTGTTGATTATTGATAGCCGCTTTTAGGATATTGGTCATCATGTTTTTGTTACCGGGCATCAATTGAAATTGTTCCAAGCCATAAGCTAATTCGGCTTGACGGCTTAAATACATAATTTCTTCTTCTGGTTCAATGCCGATAATTTTGCCGCCAAACTGGTCAGCGTTGGCGTTGAGTTCTTCAAGTGAGTCAATCGTGACGTAAGTCGGCACAACCAAACCCACTTGAGTACCATGTAGGTTTGGACCCAAGTTTTCTACCTGGTATTCAAATTTATACGCATAACGACTATGGCTAGAAGGTAACCAAGCATTTAGCATACCGTCAGCCCTACCATCGGCAATCGCTTGCCACATTGTTTCAGCATCATCGACTGCAAGAAGATTAACATTGTAACCCATACTCTCTAACACGACTTTTACCACATTGTTGCTGGCTATGTCGCTAGGCCGTTCTTTCATATAAACCAAGTCAATAGCGTAAGTTGAACTTACATACACTAGACTAATGAGCAAAGTCAATATTTTTTTCATTTTCATAAAACATTAGGTTCCTTTTTCAGTAAAAACGAGAACAATTTAAAAAAAACAATGTTTAAAACAAAGTTTTTTTCACCCCATAGTTCCATAGGTTTCACCTATGGCTATTCATATTTTACCCCTTCGGGGTTAGGAATTCAACCCTGAAAGGGTTAAATGTGAATAGCCACCGATGAAATCGGTGGAACAAAATCATTTTGACAGATTTAACACCCCCGTTTGCAACCCAATCCGAATGTTGGCAAAATTATTTTCTCATTGAGCAAAATATTTGGCTATTTTCATTAACCGGGTTAATGACATTTTCATCAGCAGATTTAACTAAGAAATCGTCTAACTGATCCCCATTAGCATCTGGAATAAGAATTGCTGCTACATAGTTAAACGGTTTGTCAGTTCTTTCAACAAACTTGACTTTGGCATCGACTTTCCAGTTGGATACGCTGTCGTCAGGTAGTGGGAGCTGTACAATACCTTCTAGTGACAATAAGGTAAAGGGTAAATTGAATTGTTGACGGGCATAAGCCAGTACCAAATCCGGACGCACTATGGCTGAATAAAGGCGTTGTCGATACTTTTGTCCATTAGCTTCAAATACATAGGACGGAATAACTGCCCTAGCACAACTGGGTGTCCAAGTAAGTCCTAATGGTGTATCTGGGGACACTTGAGTTGCTACCCAATCTGGACGCACATTTAGAAACTCACCTTCAAACAAATTGCCAGATAGGTGTAATCTAAGGTTACCGTTGCGACGGCCTTCTACTATAAAGTCACTGGCCCGGTTACCAAAGTCTTGCTCTTCCAGATATTCTTGCAAAATACAAGAGGCTTGTAATATAGGTTGAGCAGTTATTGCCAACCCAGTATCAGTGTTAAAAATGACACTACCATCAGGATTGAGAATCAATCCCGGCGCAGCATCGGTATAATTCAGTTCTAACGGTGACAGAGCAAAACGTTGACCTTCTATATTCACTTCGAGATAACCTGTCTCACGGTTCTGCTGTAAAGGTGAATTTTGAAGTGCGGGCTGTGCATTAATGGCATCAAGCAAGCTAGAGTCGTCGGCCCAAATATTCTTGGATAAATCAAGTGGAGAAGGCTGGTTGATGCACACGCCTTTTGGTTTTATAACCGGCAATACACCATTTAAATTGGCATTTAATAGTTCAGTGGTTTCCCCCCTCAATACGACCATCTCAATTTCATCAAGCAGAAAACTCGTTATACTCGATAAAGCAATTTCCACATAAAAACTGACATGATGGACTTGGCCATCAGCGTAAGCAGCAATGTCCAAGGTGACTTGGGTGTAGTTAGCATACTTGTCACCTTCGGCACTGGTTATCCGAGCAATTTCATTGCCATCAATCTTAATTTGCAAAAAGTCATTGCCCATGTCGTCAGCATCTCGCATTTTAAGCCAAAAACGGAGTGTTTTAGCACCAGTAGAAATCAAAATATCTTGCCCAATAGACGTTTGCTCTCCGTTAGTACCGCCTAACCAAACATATTGTTCTCCTAAATAGGGTTGTTCAAAGCAATAATCGGGATTACAAACATTTGATCCCTCTTCATTTGAAATTTGGTTCCAAGGTGTTTTTTCGTTCGATGTGACGTTTTCCAATTCAAAACCACCATCCACAATACGAGCCGCCGGAAAATCGTCTTCTTTAATAGTCAGCGTACTTTGACCCAAATCACCAACACTCGCCCCGCCACTTGGATTAAATAAGTTAAGCTTTAAGGTTCTATCATGCTTAAAATAATCATCTGTAGAAATGTCAACGAAAAAAGTCTTGTTAGAAGTATCGCCATCTTCCCAAGTCAGTGTGTCTTTATCGTATAACAAATGATCCGATATTTCATATTTAACCGATATTTCACCTTGACTACCACCGGTACGAGTCACTTCAATCATTATTGAACCGTCACTTTCATTAGCAGTGTAGTGCTTGGCCGAAAATTGCAGGCTCCCAGCACTAGGCGTCGTCAATTCCACATCGTCCACAAAGAAAACGGCTTGGACAGACTCAGAATAGAAACCGACAGTATGGATGCCGTCATCAGCATATTGACTAATATCTAGTGATATTTTGGTGTACTCAGGATAATTTGCGCCATCAGCCCCAGTCGCCCTGAAAATTTCATTTTCGTCAATGCTGACTTGCATGAAATCGTTTTCAAAATCACTGGGTTGTGGACTTTTAAGCCAGAAACTTAAAATCTTTGCCGAAGCTGGAATAATGAGAGTTTGGTCAATAGAGGCTATTTCCAATTCAAGCATATCGATTTTATTGATTTCAGGATCTCTGATACTACCACCGAACCAAACATGACCTTCTCCGGCGTGTCGTTCACTATAAACGCCACAAGAAGAAAGGTCACAAATCTGGGTGTCAGAATTCTTGGAGAATTCATTCCAAACCGGACTTGGTGTACTTAATAATTCAAAGTCGCCGTCACCAATGTAAGGTATGGGGCGATCATCTTCGATAACAGTAATACTGGCTTGAATAGAAGCGCCTAAACTGGCGCCACCAGTCGGATTAAACAAGCTGACAGGGAATGTGTGATCGCCCTTAAAATAGTCGTTATCTTCAATGGAGACCTTAAAACTTTTGTTAGCCGTCTCACCATCGCCCCAAGTCAGTTTGCCGCTAGGATACCACCAAGGCATTTTTGAAGTGTCATAGTTGACCGAGACTTCACCTCGACTACCGCCGATACGGCTGACTTGAAGGAAAAGTTCTCTCTTATTTTCATCAACGGTGTAATTCAGTGTGGTGAATTGGATAGTCCCCGCACTAGGCACCGTTAGTAGCACATCATCTATAAAAAAATGGGTTATGCCTGAGCCAAAAACTTTTGAATGGAAACTGAACTGATGAATCTTCCCATCCGCATAAGGACTGACATCAAGGGTTACTTGGGTATAATCCAAATAACGGTTAATATCCGCATCGGTGACACGGAATATCTCGCTCTCATCAATGTTGACTTGCATAAAATCATTGCCAGTACCGCTTGCTTTTGACATTCGTAGCCAGAAACTCAATGTCGTGGCATCGTTAGGGATAGTGATATATTGGTCAACAGTGGCGGTTTCTTGATTGTCAGCGCGACCAAACCAAACATAATTATCCCCAGAGCGTGGTTCAATTTCGCAAATTTCTTCGTGACAGGAATAAATAGGCGTTTTAAAGTTCTCTGAGACTTCATTCCATACGAGGCTAGGCGTAGTTTGTTCAAACCCCCCATCGACAATATAAGCGGCCGCCAGCACCTCATTGTCGATAATCGTCACTGTAGCTACACTGGGCGCACTTATACTGCTACCCTCAGTCGCTTCAAACAAACGCACCATAAAGGTTTTATTACCCTTAAAATAATTGTCATCTATGGTGCTAATTGTGAAGGTTTTGCTGCTGGTATCGCCATCGTTCCAAGTGAGGTACTCAGAATGAGGTAAGTAATTAATCAAACTCATTCCAGTCTCATCTAATGTTCCATATTCGACTTTGACGATACCCTGACTATTAACCGCACGAATCACTTCAAGGGTCACTAAATCACCTTCATTGACGGTGTAAGTCGGTGCCGAAAATCGGAAAACGCCACCCAACGCTGCCGCTGCGAGTATATGTTCGGGAATAACGAGTTCAACTTCATCAATAAAGAAGCGGGTAGTACCAGACACTTCGGAATCAAAGCGTATCTGATGAACCGCATCATCCGCGTAGCGACTGACATCTAAGGTGATTTGGGTATAATCTAAATAGCTATCGGCAGCCGTCGTCCTGAAAATTTCTTCATTATCAATGCTTAAGCGTATAAAATCCTTACCTGAAGTGGCCTTTAGCATTTTCAGCCAGAAATGCAAAGTCGTCACTCCCTGAGGAATGTTTATCTTTTGATAAAAGGAACTGTTGGCACCGCTTATCTGAACTTGGTAACGCCCGGCGTGTGGTTGTTCACCACAACTTTCTAAATCACAAATCTGGTTGGTAGATAGTCCATTCCATACTGGACTAAACGCACTTTGTTCAAAACTACCATCAAGAATACCGGGGGGGGGTACATTAATGGTGGTTTTTAGACTCGCTTTAACCGGATTGTCACGATTGTCCGACGTAAAAACGAGAAACGAAATAATGTTATCGCGGTCTCTGGTCTCTCTCTTGGTGATGCCGGCGGTGACATTAATAATAATGGTCGAACTGGCTCTAACCGGCAGACTAGGCAAGGTACAAGTTGGTATTTGCTCTGATTGAGAACAATTCCAATCAGTCTCACCAAAATCAACAAAGGTGAATTCCGGGGGCAAAATGCTTTGTAGGGTGATATCCGTTGCGTTTTTAGGCCCTTCGTTGGTGACTTTGACGAATAAGCTCAAGTCAGTGTTGGTATAAATGGTTTCAGTGGATGTGGTTATTTCCATAGATAAGCGAGCCGAGGATACCGCATTAACCGCAGCCAGCGCATCAATTCGTTTAAATTCAAGGTCATTTCTTTTATCAGTGAGACTAACACCGGTGTCTTTCAGGAGCTTTTTTATGGCTTTAGGTGTTAATTCAGGATTGGCTTGTAACATCAACGCAGCCACACCTGCTGCCATCGGGGTTGCCATAGAAGTCCCTTGTGAGGCGAGAGTTTCTCCGCCCCGACTGGTAGAAACGATGGTTTTACCGGGGGCTAAAATATCCACCAACGCATTGCTATTACTAAATCGGGCTATTTTGTCTTCAGTATCATAAGTCGCACCGACGGCAATGGTATTGCTAAGACAAGCTGGCGAACTGATTTTTTTGGAACTGCCATCGTTACCAGCCGCCGCAAAAACGGTCACTCCCCGCGCCATTAATTGGTTGACGGCATTCGCTTTAGCTATATCTTCACTGTCACATTTATCAATATAACGGCCGGATGCTAGACTCATGCTAACAATATCAACCGGTTGTGTGTCTAAATTTTCCAATACCCAATTTAAACCGGCTACCATATCTGAATTGGTGCCATTCTTGCTGCCAACCACTTTGACGGCGACGATGTTAGCGTCTGGGGCAATGCCGCGTGAGGCTTTGGTGCCATTTCCAGTGATAATGCCGGCAACGTGAGTGCCATGACTTTCTTTATGGTCATCTTCGGCACTGGTGCCTTCGTTAGTTAATGCGGGTGGACAAGCCCCGTCGGTAAAACAGTGTTGTGCGACAATGGCATCGGCTAAATCCGGATGAACGGTGTCAATCCCGGAGTCTAAAATAGCCACGGTGATACCTTTGCCGGTATAATGCAGGGCTTGTACTTGGCTTCCATTAATGTAGGGTACTACCTCCGCCAAAGCGGTTTTTATCTTGCTATCTAATTGAATAGAAAGGACTTGTGGGTGGGTTTGTAGGATACTCAGCGCGTCTTGAGTAGTAATCCCAGCTAGGGCAGGGACATGGCTATATTGACGCTTGAGTTGAAAATTGTCGGCGGCGAGTTGGCTTAACACAGAGGATTGTACTTGGGCAATTGCTGCCATTCGTGTTGCTGAATCGGTGTAGATGCTTACCGGGTCATGTAAGTTGATGAGAACTTGGGCTTGTCCGGTGTTTTCCAATTGGCGTTGTACACCGATATCAATGGGTATCGCCGCTTGGAGGGGAGCTGATAGGATTAACACGACGTTGAGTAGGGTAATCCAGTGATGGTGGGTCCCGGCTTGCTCACGTATTGGATTATGGGATTTTTTCATAATTATCTCCTGCCTCAGCCGCAATCTCGTGTTCTTCGTCGGCTTTGCCGATATTAAAGTCACCAATCAAATACTGTGGCTTTCCAGATGCTTTACTTTCAGCCAGATTTAGCAGCACATCAATCTGTTGCGATTGTTCAGTGGCCCAATCCTTATGTTCTCCGACATACGGTACATCCTGCAAGATGGCACTCAAATGCGTACAGAAAAGATGGGCTTCATTTCCCGCGTGATCACTCGTTTTAGCATACAGAATGGATCGGCGAGTTGTCGTGGAGTCCAGATGTATCACTTCCGTATTCATCAGTTCCGTCTTTGAAACCATTAGCAGCCCATTTGAACCATTAAACGCGTATCTGGAAGATGGGACAGTCACCGTGCTTTCAAGTGTCGTTAAATCTAGTGAGCCTACTTGAGTAAAAAAGGCGCCTAGACAAGCTTTATTGGCTACAAACAATGCACCAATATTTGCACCACAGAATGTTTGGATACACGAGGTTAAATCTGTTGCCGTTTGTCCGCTGCAATAGGCGTTACCACATGCCAAGATGGCAGTCATATCTGCTGAAGTACATTGTGCGGTTGGGAAGAGTTCATCTTCTCCCTGAGCCCGGTAGTTATAGGAGTAACCTCCAGCGGTTGCGGCTGTTTTGATCGCTTCTGCATCTTCTTCGGTCCAGACTTCCTGCATACAAAGCACATCGGTACTGTGCTCCTGAATGGCTGATTCCAAGGCGGGTCGGCGCTCCAGTGTAAACGGAACATAACCGTATGCTAAACCTAAATTATAACTGGTTACCGCAAAGTCAGGAATGGCTACTTTGACACCATAATGATCGGATAAGTTAATTGTTTCCCCGGTTGATACAGTGACAGTGTCTTTGAATAGAATTTCAGGTATCATGTCCGAAACGCTGATATTTGAGTTTTTAATAAAGACATGATCGATCAGTATATTACTCGGCTCGGCAACATTATTTAATGTATTGGAACCGCAATAGGTACACTCAGGAGAATATGTTCCTCTGTTTGCCTTTGTATTAGATACCGGGTCGAGATACTCTCTGGTTGATTCCACTGTTGCTGCTTCATCGTTATCATCATCTTCTGTACAGCTAACAATCAAAAATAAAACACTCGACAACAAAAGTGCTAGAAACCAAGTCAATCTTTTATCTTTTTGCATACTTTTCTCTCTTTTCTCTATTAAGTACTGAATCATGAATTTTCGGGTATTTAACCGAAATTCACTCGCAGCAGGATAGGCTTAAACGTAACGGAGCCAGTTGCAAACTGGCTCCGGCAAAGAGACGTTTTATACCTGATCAATCAGAAAACGTTTCGGACTGTGTTGCAAACTCACCCATAAGTACTTATGGACAGGCTGTCGTTGATTGTGAGCCCTTCAAACAATACCCTGTCATTTTATCTCCCATCTTATGACTCTTACCATGCAGATTATCAATAGACCTACTGTAGCTTTTCCGCTTTCCCGTGAAGTTATTATGTTCCCATAGAACGACCGTTGTTAGACCTGGTAACTTGATCTCCATGGCGGAAATTTTGTCATTAAACCAGCTATCGGAAGTCTTTCTTATGTCACCCACCTTCTTCGTTTTGCTAGATAACGTGTCAACACAGAAAGACTTTCCTTTGTTCTTTTTGTGTTCGTAAAAACACACTTCTTCTTTCATTGGCACAGCCACCGGCCCCATATCTACAGGCTTTATACGTTCTCCATATTGATCGGCATAATAGTTCACCATATTATCACACTCATCATCTGATAAACGCCTCTCACAAGAGGTTTTCGGATTTACGCCGCAAAACTCCGAGTCGCAGTTACAAAACGATGCCGCATTTTTAATACTTTGTGCAATGTCGTACAATGCGAATGCTGGGGATTTCTTGGGGGTTACTACTACGGGGAACCCTAATTCTACGGTGTACTCCATGGCTTGGTAATATGCTTTAGCTATCAAAATACACTCCGAATACGCGCTACCCTTCAATGCCCCACACCTATCTGTCATTTGGGCGTAAAATCGCTTATCACAAGTAGATTTAGTTTGCGTGGAAAAATAACAGTAGTCGTGTTGTTGACAGGCACTATAAAATAAGTTATCGTAAACTTTTCTAAAGCCTCTCATTGTCGAAGAATTTTTCGTCGATGTGCAACCATTAAACATAAGGTCTGCTTCCCCATCATTCCCGTACTTATTCGCATATTGATCTAGACAAGTTTCCTGTGAGAGACCACCATAAGCATTGTAGCCGTTGTAGACTGTAGTCCAATCGGTTCCACATGCGCCCTTCGAACCAAACCGCATGGAACTATCGCGTACAGAACCAGATATTTTTACAGCAACAACAGTAGAGTCACAAACTAAACCTCCTACGAAACCTCCTATTCCTCTGCTCGGTTCTTCTGCTTCTCTCAATAATTTACTTTCAGACAATTGCCACTCGACCAAATTAGTATCTATCGAAGACAAACTCGCATGATGCAATTCACCATCCTCAGTCTCCACAAATACAATCAACTGCTCATTCAATACCAGACCACACTTCTTAGCCTCATCATTGACGGGACAAGTCGGCTCGGCGACCTTCGTAACTCTCCAACTCCGTAAAGTCGAATTGGTTGCAGTAACCGGTTCAAAGTCAACTTGAAAATACTGGCCACCATAAGCCACACAAGGAATACTAACGTTTGAATCCTCATCCATAAACGCATAGCCACACCCATCGCCATCATCAGCTTGGATTGGAATAGCAAACGTTTCTACATCATCATCCGTAGTTACTTCACCATCATCCGTAGTCGCATCACCGTCATCCGCAGCCACTTCATCATCAGCTTGGACAGGTTCAACAACAGCCGCCGACGCTGCCTCTTCATCATCAGCTTGGACTGGCCCAATAAAAGCAGCCCAGCCTAAAATGAGCAGTGGATAAAACCACGCTCGCCATCGCCTTCGTGTGTTACTAATCGGAATTTTCATCCAATAGTCCTCTTCTAGTTAAATAAATGGGTAATAGGCAACGGAGGTTTTGACTCCAAACGATATTACCCGTCTGTACAAAGACCAGAAAAATACAGGCCCATATCAAAGACTCGAAAAATCTGGTACCAGTTACGAACTTTTACGACGTACTAGCCTGGCTCTTCTTGTCTCATCATAGTGGTGTGATGAAAATGTTACAGCTATATACTTTTCACCACCCCGCATTCTTTAATAACTAACCCAATGAAAAAAGGTCAGCAACTAACTGCCTGATGCCGGACCTGATGCCGGACTGGGTTTGCAACCCAGTCCGTAACGTTTTGGAGCTGATGTTGCACGCTTGAGCAGCTATTCCATCCGGCTAAAAGTATAATTTACCGACCGGGTTGCAAACCAGGTCACCGCAAAACGTTATGGACGGGATTGCAAATCCCGTCCGGCTAAAGAATTCCGTCCCGCTAAAGTTGTAGTTGATGAAACGAAATGAAAAGGTGGATTTCGTACCTCTACCCACTAAGAACATTACGGACGGGATTGCAAATCCTGTCCCGCTAAAAATCGGGCACCAATAATCTTACCGGCGGGCGAATTACGGACGGGATTGCAAATCCCGTCCGGCTGAGGGCGTTGTACTACTTGATAAATCCTAGCTCATTTAACATTCATCGGCGCGGTTAAGGGTGGTTTTTGGCGGCCCACCGATTTAAAATACCTTAAAATTTATGATTCGGTACTTATGTTATGATCAAGATTCTTCCCACCACACAAACCAATAGTCATCTCCAAAATAATCCCAATCCTTAACTACCGCTGTGTTAGACTTAATGGTTACACACTTGGTTTCATATCTTGGGTTTAATCCACCCACATCCCCATCAAAGCACTCCTCCCTCCCCATCAGATATGAGTTCCAAGTGCTATGGCTCTGTAAAAATTTCCATGGCTCTCCACTAGGCGAACAGGAACAGGAACCACCCCAGGAACTACAGGCACACGGGCTACAATTCCCCCCATCACACTCGGAACCGATCTTATACAAATCAACATGATTCCCATTACCAATATTAAAGTCTCCTCCCTCGTTCCCGAAAATCCATTCGGTTCCGTTAGTTCCCCTTCCAATCGTAAATTGGGCGGTGTTTTTTGGGTTTCTGGTTAGCGTCCATTTTTCGTTATCGCCCCCGTTACACGTCCAAAGATGAATGTCGTTGTCACCTCCTTTTTTATGGATGCAGTAGTTGCGGTTGGAATTCAATCTGATCCGGTAGGTGGTACCACTAATCTGCTCTATGTCCCATAGAGAGTTTGTCCCTCTATTACAGCTCCACATATGAATGTTTCTTCCGTTTGTGGGAGAACTACTAATATGTAGGCAATTATCCGTACCTATCATATGTAGTAGCTTACCCGAACCTTTACTTGGCTCATCCGCCTCTCCGTGCTGGATAGGAAAATGCCCACCATATGAAAACCTCATACCATTTCCTGGTAGAAAAGCAGAGTACGGTTCTCCGGCTATTTCCACGGAATTGACGGTTAAGCCACCATCTTCCACAAAAAAGGCACAAATTTCCGCATTCCCTTGGCAATTGCTGGGTGTCACACGCAACAAATCAAACTCCCAAGCCAGAGGTATTTCCTTACTCTCGGGATCGTCTTTGTTCGCCGGTTGCGGGGTTTTTGGGTCTCTTTTTAAGTACAATTGCACATAAGGCCCGTCCGGGGTTGTATCCATTGCTGCACAGGGGATGGTAAGATTCAAATCTGCATCCACCGTCACCGGGCCGCATGCTTCCGGTGGGGTCTCGGTCACCGTGGCAACGTCCTCGCCATCAGCTTGGACTGGCCCGGTAAAAGCGGCCGAACCTACAATGAGCAGTGGGTAAAACCAAGCTCGCGATTGTTTACTAATCGTAATTGTCATTTACTATACTCTCTTCTGGGTTTGACTCGAAACGATATTACCCATACAAAGACCCGAAAAATACGGGCCCATATCAAAGACTCGAAAAATATGGTACCAGTTACGAACTGATGACACGGTACCAGGCTTTTCTAGTCTCATCATACTTCTTTAATGAGTACAACCTTTTTCCGAAATAAACAATTACAATGAAATTGGCGTTGTACTAAGTACTGAACCACAAATAAACAGGTATTTTAATTTCGTTCACCCCTTTGGTGAAGGAATTTTTGGGGATTTAAAAAACCTGAAAATTTATGCTTCGGTACTTACTTGATAAATCCTATCTCATTTAACATTCATCGGCGCGGTTAAACTGATATTGCCCGAAGCATCCTCCGCCGCCATCACATACTGAGCCACTATCTCATCACCCTCATCATCCATCAGGAGCTCCGAAATATCGGTGAAACTAAATACCGGCGTTTGTATCACTTCCAAGGTGCCGAATGTCGTTGGATAAAATCGGGCACTAATAATCTTACCGGCGGGCGAAAATTTCAACCAAGTCGATAGAAAACGAATCTCATCACCGGCTTGAATCTCAAAAGTTTCCTTACCGGGTGCCAAATGACCCCGTTTATCGTCCTCATTTTGATGTATCACCAGATATGGTCTCACTTGATGAGCTACAACCTGGTTTTTGGCATCAAAGGTGATCTCTAATTCAGCCAAATTGTCCGGAAAAGGCTCCTTCTCATCACCAAACATCTCTACCAAATCTCCAAAAAAGCCAACTGTGCTGACTTCATCTTCCACCTTCCGGACAAACTGAACTTCGGCGGTATAAACGGTCAATTCTTGGCCTGTTTTATCGGTATATTTACTTTCAAATGCCAAAGGCATCCAAACCGGATCCTCATCAGCATCATATTGCATCGTATACCATTTACCATCCCATGCTGGTGCAAAATATTGACCATTATTCTTAGTTGGGAGTGTTTGCACCGCTCCTACGGATAGAAATAATTTATTATCCTCACCTTCTATGGATTTGCCCCCCCCGAAAATGGTCCGCACGGTGGTCAAATTCTCATCGGTAAAAGTGGCGACTACACCGGTTGCCTCAGCCAGTGGAGCAAATGCGTCTAAACTTAAAACATCTCCCCCCCTGGCATCAGCTTGAGCAACAACCGTGGGGGATTGGCTATCGCTTTTGGCAAGGGCATCAATAGCTTTATGGAGTTGCCAAACGGAGGCACTCACATAGAGATTTTCCCAAAGATTAATCTCATGGCCTTTAAAACTAACCCTCAAATCCTTCTCAATTATTTCTTCGCCCGAAAACATATTATGGCTTAGTGCCATTAAACTGACACCATTGGCATTTTTTCGACTGCCATCGTTGTTGGTGTGAAGCACATAATTATTAATAGCTTGGATAAGAGCATTACTTTCAGGCCCGCTAATTAGGGTAGTAAAGTGTTTTAAATCAACCTCAAGGCGGCTACTCCCATGTTTACCATAAGATTCCGCGCCATCATCAAGGCTCAAAGCGGCATTGAGGGCGGCTATGCTGGTCTGATCAGCTGCGTTGATTTTGGTCGTTAGTGCGTCAGCAAAAGTATTGAGCTGGGTCAGCACATTATCAAATTGGTTTAAATCTACCACCGACAAGGTTTTACCGGAGCGATTTTTACCATGGGTTTCATTATCCACAAAATTATCGACCATGCTTTTGCCGGCCTCTACCAAATCGGCGTGATTGGCATAGCGTTGGATGACTTCCTCCCAATTCCAGCCATGTCCGGGTTCTTCTTCTTGGGAGGCCTGTAAATAATGGGCATGGTGCCGTATGGTGTTAGCTACTTCTATGGAGGCCATTAGGCAAGCATCAAAACCAATCAAATCGAACTTTTCGGAGCCACTATCGGTGAAGGCATCACCCAACTCCGTTAAAGAGAGGCCATCCATATTATTATTTTGATCTTTGCCATAACCCAAGAAGCCACTGCCATGATCCCAAAAGACTAAAAATCTGGGATTGGTATTGCCATAATTATCTTGCAGGAATTTCAAAAAATGCGTTAGGGCACTTTTATCCCCCATAGCGGCACGGGGTTCATTATAAAGATAGGCATTGTCCCCAGTTTCATTACCAAATTTTTTATCCGCACTATCAGTAATGATTTGAGCCATGGTGGCGTATTTCATCCCGGGCCAGTTTTTGGCCCCACCAAAGGCCACGACTACGGAAATAGCCTCTTTATTCGTCAGGGAATTGTAGCCGCTAATTAGCTCTTTTAAGTCCTTGGTTCCCAATTTATATCGGCCTTCTAAGTCACTGCCCACCATGTAGATAGCTAACAATTTTTTACCGTTGGCATCCTTGGCGGTGGTTTGGGCCACCGCGAGTGTGCCGTGATTGTACGAAAAGCCGCTACTTTCACCGGCACGGTTTTCAAAATGCTTTTGATAACGCCAGCGCAACGGTGTTGACTCATTATCAAAATTTAACAAGGCGATATGGGGCAATCCCTCCACCGCCACATTGGGCAAAGTCAAGTCCATCGTACTGGTGAGCGTGGCGCAATTATCAACTTTCCATTCACAAGCGCTAGGGGCATGACTCTGGTATTCCCAAGTGAGGGGATCCTTATATAATAATTGGGCCGTGTATTGTTCACCGCTCACGCCCACGCAAGGAATATTTAAGTTAAGGCCCTCATCTATTGTGGGTGGTGGACAGACTTCGGCCGGTACTTGGCTTACACTTCCCAAACAAATTAAGCTTATTAAACTATAAAGTAACGTTTTTTTTCGGAATTTAAAATCCGAAATTTTATTATTAATCATTAGAAATAATAGTAGTATCTTCACTTTTCATAGGCGACATGAATTTCATCAGCAGTTGTAATTAATTGAATTGGCGCGTTTGCACCATGGCTTGGGCACTTTCTTCTTGCATGACTTTTTCTGCGAGTAAGACCCAGTCCGTTGCCCCAGTAGCGTGTCTGCGTTTTACCACTTCGAGCAAAGGGCGCATGGCATTTACAACTTTTGTCCAATGAAGTATCAATATAACCTAAAAATGGCAATTAAAAATGGACGATTTCGCTTAACCGATTGAATTTTAATAATCATTTTTAATGATTCCGGTTGAATTTCATTCACCAATAAGGTGAGCGATAATCTGATTCATAAAATAAAAAAGAAATTAATTGCCATTTTTAGGTTGAGTTATCTCCACTTTGTTGATTATCACAAATCCCTTATTTTCGGACAAATCTATTAGGCTTGATATCGCAATTTGTTTGTTAATCCGAACACAAAAACGATCAACCCATTATCCCCTACTACTAACCGTACCGTAGCTTAGGGTTAGTTATTCATTTAACACGCTTAGTCGGGTGTAGCCATTTGTAATTAAATTGATTTGTATGGCCATTTAATTTAAGCAAAAACAATGCCAAACTATTTTTATATCATCAAAAGTATTATGAATCAAATTCTTATGCTAAAAAAATCCCAGTGTAGCCCTTGACATGAAACGGATCATTTTCTCAATTTTGAGAAATTTATTTGTAAAATGCTTTGCAAAATGCGAAAAACGCTGAAAATCACGTTTGTTTGAATAATGTGCGCTTGTAGGGAATTTGATGATTTTTCAATTTGCGATAAAGGGTTGATTGAGTGACTTGTAAGTATTTAGCCGCTTTTGAAACATCACCGTCGCAAAATGCTATCGCATTTTCAATCGCTTGCTTTTCGGCTTGCTTGAGGGTAAGAAGAGGGGAGAATTCAGCAACGGCTGACGTTTGTCGCTGTTGTTGATCTGGTTTTCGGGAGTTGGTGTGCAACAGTTTTTCGGGCAACATGTTGATGGTTACAACTGGCCCCTCATTCAACAACATGATACGATGAATAATATTCTGTAATTGCCGTACATTGCCGGGCCATTCATAATGCAATAATATGTTCTCAACTTCTGGGGAAAAAATTTTAACGGCTTTTTTCTCCAGTTGGGCATATTTATGGAGAAATATCCGAGCAAGTAATAAAATATCAAATCCG
>Ga0233403_10000414_pt1 | contig 20011 bp, 11 predicted proteins | sample Na_oxic_1_MG_FD_179866 | JGI IMG/M metagenome (GOLD analysis project Ga0233403, IMG submission 179866) | Seawater microbial communities from Saanich Inlet, British Columbia, Canada - Na_oxic_1_MG | ecosystem: Environmental > Aquatic > Marine > Inlet | place: Canada: British Columbia | collected...
TCCAAACCTTCAGATTTGGGAATTATTGGAATCCAAACCTTCAGATTTGGGAATTTCCCAAGTTTCCAAATCGGCAGTAAATATCTCTTGCTCATGCAACCACTCCTCAACCGGAGCCTCAAACCCCTTGGCACTCAAATATACCGGACAGACAAACTTAATCTTCTTGTTCATGTCAGCGAGCTGTTGTCTCACTTTCTCAATTTTGGTGGCAAACAACTGTGCTTCCGTCAAAGTTGGGGGATGTTTTTCGTCACGATTCTTGATTTCAAACACTAATGCCCAGCAACTGTCTGTATCCGAACCCCGGGCTAACACATCCAATTCGACTGTAGTAGTCTGAGGTAATGACAAAGAATAATTCATCCAAACCGTCTGAAATTGACTGGCTCCGCAAGCTGTCAACATTGGCTCCATTGCGTCATGGCGATTAGTCAGCGGGCGCAAGCGGTTTTGAAAATTAGTTAGCGGCTTCGCTTGTTTTCGCGCTCGATTTATTTCTCGATAGATAATTAATTCCAACAAACGGCCTTTAAGTTCATTCAGGGCTCCGCGTAACGATTTCTTATCCTTCTCTAAAGCAGCCATTTTGTCATGCAGTTCTTTTTTGATATCCGGCTTCACTCGCTTAATTTCTTCTTGGTAAAGCTCGCGAAAAATCAAATCCAAAATATCGTCTGGGATTCCACTATAACGGAAATTACTAACTCCTTTGCTAATCAGATCGCCATATTCAAGCACCCGCAGTTTTTCTTCTAACTCACCATTGGAGAGTTTCCCACCAAGATGGTCGCTAATTTCAACCCGGGTGCATTCTTTATGCCGCTTTTTGGATAAAAATAACAAAATTTGTTTGGCATATTGATCGTTAACCTCTTTGATGGTGGAAAAAATATATTCTGACCAAGTACCAAATAACTCGCCCCTTCGATTCTTAATTTCGTAATCTAGGGTTCTAATAACACCCTCCACGGAATTAAAATTTCGGGATTCCCAGTCACTGCGAAGTAGACTCGCAATGTAAAAGGGATCACTCTGGGTTAATTGGTTGAGAGCTGCTGCTGCTTCATCCGTTACGTCGAGTTGATAAAAATCGGCATACCGATATACGGCTTCAAGGCCTTCAGCCGGCGTTAATTTTGAGGGAATTTCGGTACGTTTCAGTCGTCCACCCACAAATATTTCCCGCATCATTTGCACCATCCAACCCACATAACTGCCAGAAACCAACATCGGGGCAATCTTTGACTCCACCAAACCATGATAAGCACCGGGTAAACGGCGTATCAGATACTGACATTCTTTATCCCGGTAAATATATTTAGTCATATACTGGATTTCATCGATCATCACCAACACAAAGGCGTTGTGACTACCAGCTAAACTTCCCGGGGCACTGAATGCCAAATTCATGGTTTGCTCAACTTTTTCACTTGCCAAACATTTTTGGAAGGAATTAATATTCTCTAAAGTGAGTTGATCACCAATTTCTGTTGCCATCCTAATCAATCGGTCAAACTCCCAAGGGCAATTGTTTTGATCAAGGACAGTCCGAGTTTGAAACGACAAATATTGGCTGATAAAAGTGCGATAATAAACCTCGGCAAACTCTAACAACCACTGATCATAATCTTGCATTTCAAAATAGAATGGAATCACTGCACCGTTTTGATCCCATAAAATATTGAACAATCGTTGCATAATGGCTGACTTGCCACTTTTACGCCGGCCCAATAGGGCGCGAGATTTGGCTATTTTTCTAGGTATCACATTGGCCCAATTCAACAACAATTCCATTTGTTGCTCGCGTCCACAAAACAGCAATGGCTCTCCGATTCGTTCTTCAAAAGCGTATTTCATATTTTGTTACCTATTTTCATAAGCGAAACCGTGGACATAATAACATATTAGGGTAAGTATTAGGACTTACGCGCTCAAATTGGTAAGCGAAAGAAACGTTTGGGACGGGGTTGCAAACCCAGTCCAGCAGTTAACAATAAATTGAAGCTTGGAGTCCAAACCTGAAGGTTTGGGAATTTAACTAATTAACTTCCCAAGTTTCCAAATCGGCAGTAAATATCTCTTGCTCATGCAACCACTCCTCAACCGGAGCCTCAAACCCCTTGGCACTCAAATATACCGGACAGACAAACTTAATCTTCTTGTTCATGTCAGCGAGCTGTTGTCTCACTTTCTCAATTTTGGTGGCAAACAACTGTGCTTCCGTCAAAGTTGGGGGATGTTTTTCGTCACGATTCTTGATTTCAAACACTAATGCCCAGCAACTGTCTGTATCCGAACCCCGGGCTAACACATCCAATTCGACTGTAGTAGTCTGAGGTAATGACAAAGAATAATTCATCCAAACCGTCTGAAATTGACTGGCTCCGCAAGCTGTCAACATTGGCTCCATTGCGTCATGGCGATTAGTCAGCGGGCGCAAGCGGTTTTGAAAATTAGTTAGCGGCTTCGCTTGTTTTCGCGCTCGATTTATTTCTCGATAGATAATTAATTCCAACAAACGGCCTTTAAGTTCATTCAGGGCTCCGCGTAACGATTTCTTATCCTTCTCTAAAGCAGCCATTTTGTCATGCAGTTCTTTTTTGATATCCGGCTTCACTCGCTTAATTTCTTCTTGGTAAAGCTCGCGAAAAATCAAATCCAAAATATCGTCTGGGATTCCACTATAACGGAAATTACTAACTCCTTTGCTAATCAGATCGCCATATTCAAGCACCCGCAGTTTTTCTTCTAACTCACCATTGGAGAGTTTCCCACCAAGATGGTCGCTAATTTCAACCCGGGTGCATTCTTTATGCCGCTTTTTGGATAAAAATAACAAAATTTGTTTGGCATATTGATCGTTAACCTCTTTGATGGTGGAAAAAATATATTCTGACCAAGTACCAAATAACTCGCCCCTTCGATTCTTAATTTCGTAATCTAGGGTTCTAATAACACCCTCCACGGAATTAAAATTTCGGGATTCCCAGTCACTGCGAAGTAGACTCGCAATGTAAAAGGGATCACTCTGGGTTAATTGGTTGAGAGCTGCTGCTGCTTCATCCGTTACGTCGAGTTGATAAAAATCGGCATACCGATATACGGCTTCAAGGCCTTCAGCCGGCGTTAATTTTGAGGGAATTTCGGTACGTTTCAGTCGTCCACCCACAAATATTTCCCGCATCATTTGCACCATCCAACCCACATAACTGCCAGAAACCAACATCGGGGCAATCTTTGACTCCACCAAACCATGATAAGCACCGGGTAAACGGCGTATCAGATACTGACATTCTTTATCCCGGTAAATATATTTAGTCATATACTGGATTTCATCGATCATCACCAACACAAAGGCGTTGTGACTACCAGCTAAACTTCCCGGGGCACTGAATGCCAAATTCATGGTTTGCTCAACTTTTTCACTTGCCAAACATTTTTGGAAGGAATTAATATTCTCTAAAGTGAGTTGATCACCAATTTCTGTTGCCATCCTAATCAATCGGTCAAACTCCCAAGGGCAATTGTTTTGATCAAGGACAGTCCGAGTTTGAAACGACAAATATTGGCTGATAAAAGTGCGATAATAAACCTCGGCAAACTCTAACAACCACTGATCATAATCTTGCATTTCAAAATAGAATGGAATCACTGCACCGTTTTGATCCCATAAAATATTGAACAATCGTTGCATAATGGCCGACTTGCCACTTTTACGCCGGCCCAACAGGGCGCGAGATTTGGCTATTTCTCTGGGTATCACACTAGCCCAATTCAACAACAATTCCATTTGTTGCTCGCGCCCACAAAACAACAATGGATTTCCGATTCGTTCTTTAAGAGCGTATTTCATATTTTGTTACCTATTTTCATAAGCTAAAATCGCAAGTGCATATGATAACATATTCTCTTTGGTCATGGTATTTTTCTGGTTCCCACACGCGCCAGCGTGGGAACCAGAAAATTGGTTTTGTATGATTTGGGGGAGTATTAATAATTGTCGGAATCCGGATTTTAGGATTTTCAGGATATTATTTTTTATGATGTTAAGGAATGGACACGAAATAAGTCCCCATTTTGTTTCGTTCATTGCGCGGAGCGGATTTCCCGAAACAACTCAAAACCGGGAAATTATTTCATGAGCATTCCTAATTGTCTGAATCCGGATTTTCAGAATGTTATTTTTAGTGCTCCGCCTAACGAAGGAACCGGAATGCACAGTTTGTATGCGCGGCAGATTGCAAAGCATTTTGAACATGATTTAACGGATTGAGAGGATAGACAGGATTGTTTTTGATTAGATAATTCATCCGGTAAATTCCTTTAATCCGGTAAATCTTGTTCAAATTTATGAGATGTTTTGACATTATTTATCTGGAAAACTATAATTTGTAAGCCAAGCCGGCTAGGTTTGGTTTTGGGTATTTTTGAATTCTCATTCCTAAATTTCATAGAGGACAAAATCAACATGCTGCAATTTTTGAGGAAAACACTTTTGAATAGGTATATCTGGCTAGTGTTCTTCCCGCTATTAGTTGGCTGGTTAATGTTGGCTGACCGGCTAGAAACCAGAACCCACAAGGCTATGTATAACCAACTTAGTTCGGTTAAACAAATATGGGGCGGCAACTTGGCTCAACCGATGCCTTCGGTACGCTACAAACGCTTTGGCTCAGACGTTTCAACCTTGAGCAAGGGCGAAATTGACGCTTCGGATATTTCGGTAATACTCAAAGTGGATTATCGCAAAAAAGGTTTGGTGTATTATACCGGCTATAATGCCAAATTTATGGGAAAGTACACAATCAAAAATCCGGAAAACGAAAACATTTACTTGTCCTTCATTTTTCCCTATCCGACTAGGCAAGGTGAGGGAGTTTTGCAGAATGTGAAATTGTTGGTAAATGGTAAGGAAGATATTGAAGATACGGAATATCAATCCAATCTTGCTTTGTGGACGGGGTTATTAAACCCATCTGATACTCTCGAAATCATGGTTAAATATGATGGTAGGGGGCTTGATCAATTGAAATATGGATTTGAACCCGGCAAACAGATTAATAATTTTACTATGAAGGTTGATGTTCAAGGGGCCAAAAATCTGGATTATGCCGAATCAACTATGCCTCCAACCGAACCCTCACAAGAAACACCGCAAGGAAAAATCTTGATTTGGAAACTTGACAAAGCCCTTACTCAACTCAACATAGGTGTCATATTACCGGACAAGCTCAATGTTGAGAAACAACTATTTGTCATGGTGTACCGAGCACCGGTATTTTTCTTAATGTTTCTGGTTGCCTTGGGTGTCATTATTCGACTTTCCGGAGAAAGCCTGAATTTCATCCCAATAGTTGTTACCAGTGCAGCTTACTTCTTTTTTTATCCCCTGTTTGCGTATCTAGTTATATATGTGGGGGTTACTCCGGCCTTTATAATCTCGTTTGGTAGTATCGGCTTGTTAATACTTAATTACACCAGAATCCTTTATGGGATTAAAATGGCCCTTACAATAGTTACTGCTTATACATTTTTTCTAGGCATTACCTCTTTATCGGCTTTGTTGCCTACCTATACCGGCTTGATCCTTACCATTGAGGGACTAGTGCTAATGGGAATTGTTATGCAAGTACTATCGCGGCATAAAGATATTAAAATTGATGAATTACTGGGATTGTCCCGGCTTAGTCATACGGATTTGTCTAAGGAAATAAAACCGAAAACCGAGAAGAGTGATGATGAAACCGTGGATTTGTCTATTGAAACAAAAGGAGGACAATCATGAAACAATGGCATAACCAACATTTGCGGCATTTTTTTATAGGGTTAATTGGGCTGGTATTTCTCAGCGGTGTCCAATTGTTTGCTGAAGAAGTTGAAGAATTTTCTTTGGCAAATCTCCAATCGGGGAAAGTTGTTTTATCTTGGGAAGAGATGAAAAAACTCCTCGAAGAAATTGAGAGGCTCAAACAAGATATTGAAGTTCTGAAAAAAGCCCAAGCTCAAACTGAGAAGAAGCAAAAAGAGCCTCTCCCGGTAGAGTACTCAATTATAAAGTCCGATTTTACCGGAGAAGTTAAGGGAATGTCAGCCCAATTTAAGGCCGAATTTTCGGTGCAAATATTGAAAGATGGTTGGGTAAAAATTCCATTTTTTTCGAGTGATGTTGGAATTGAAGCAATAAGTATAAATCCCCCCACCTCAGAAAGGGCAACTGGTGAAATGCCTTTTGTCCAGACAAACGAGCCAAATGGTGAGGAACCGCACTTGGCCCAATTTGTACGCGAGCCAGAAGGTTACTTTTTACTTGCGAGTGGGCCGAAATTTTTCACTATTCAAGTGACTTTTCGGATTCCGATTCTTGTAAATGAACGGACGAGTAGCCTTTCTTTTCTGCCCCCGCGCTCGGTGATTAGTCACTTCACGCTGCGAATTCCAGAAAAAGGGATAAATGTTATTCAGAAACCTTCTCATAGTCAGCTTATTCAAGACAAAGTCACTACTATTGAGACGGTACTTAGTGAACGTGAGAGCCTTCAACTTAGCTGGAAAGTGGAAAAAGACAGTAGTATCAGTCGGAAAAGCCTTGCCGTAATTCGTTCTTTGGCATCCATTGATAAATCTGATATTTCTATCTCTAGCACCATTATACTTAAACACGTTGCTTCACTTAATGACATTACGTTTCGTATGCCTTTAAATGTGGAAATTATTGATGTCACCAGTTTAGACATTGAGCAATGGGCTACCCAAAAATCAGAAGGGGTACAAATTATCAAAATTGTTGGCTTGCCCAATCCACGTGCCCGAGTTAAAATTGATATGGCATACCGGCTCCAACTTGCACAACTGCCAGCGGAAATCACAATTCCTACCGTGGAAGTTATAGGAACTGACACGCTGAAAGGATTTATGGGGGTAGAAGTATTTGGAAATCTTGAAGTTAGTTCAAAAAATGTTAACAATGGGATACTTATTCCGACCAAGAATCTTCCTAAAATACTGCTACAAAAAGCCTCGAATCCATTACTGTATGGGTATCAATTTTACCGTAGTACATTCAAGCCATCACTCAATATCCGCAGTTATCAAGAAATTCAAACGGTGGTTGCTAATGTCGATATCGTGGATTGCGTGACTCACAGAACCCTTGAGGGGAAAAGCATTACTAGGATTACCTACTTTATACGTAATAATGACCGGCAATTTTTGACACTGACATTGCCTAAAAACTCACACTTATGGCAAGCATTCCTCAATGGCAAACCGGTAAAACCGGCTCAAAAGGATACCGGAGAAATCCTGATCCCAATGAAAAAATCAGCCTCGCAGGGAGGGGATTTACAATCATTTTCTATTGAAATTGGTTATATTACCGAGGTAAATAAACTGACTCTCAAAGGGGCCATTCTGAATAAATTACCGGCTATTGATATTCCCATCAGTTATCTTAGGTGGAGCCTATATCTACCTGAATATTATGAATATTCAAAATTTGAAGGGTTACTAAAACAGGTGAACCAATTTTCAAATAAGGCTCAGCAATCCACCAAACCTCAGATTGACATTCCAACTAAAGGACGACTTTTTCGGTTTGAAAAACACTTGATAGTTGATGGCATACCTTATGTGCGTGGGAAGTATGGCCAATTTTTAGGGGATGATATCTTTTTATCCCTTCACCCATTTAGTAGGAAGCCTAAAGTTAGGGAAAATTTAAGACATCCAAGGAGAAGGAGCAAGCGAAATGATGAAGCAAGTTATAAAATTCCTTTAATGGAAAGAGATGAAGCATCTTCTAGCCAACAACAAGTTGTTCCAAGGCGGTAAGTACTTTCGCCAAAAATTTCTGATTGTAACAGATTTTGGAGTCGCAAGAATTACGGTGGTTTCTATTCACCGATAAGGCACTTAAGGGATACCCCTACAATTTTTGGTGTAGGGGCGAACCTATGTGTTCGCCTCAAAATCCGTTACAATCAGAAAATTGTGATGATTGGTGGGCATAGAAATGCTCACCGTTAAATCATTTTTCGTGACAAGGGCTTGCACATGGAATTGCCCTAACATGCCCATTCAATTATGGAGAATTTTAGATGTCAATACTATGGCATTCGTTTCTATGCTTTAAGCGCGTGGAAACATTATTATAAACCTGATGGGGCAATTTTGGAAAAACCGGGGTATATACCTATACCTCTAAATTTGCTATTATGGAACCAGTTTCCTCGCCAAGCATGAAATGTAAATTTAATGTAAATTTACATTTACACCACCTTTCATAATACTAGGAAGTAAAAATGAAATATGACAAAAAAACGCACAACGGAATATGATAGTCCTTGGAAAAACATTACCGAATCCTTTTTTGAAGATTTTATGCGCTTCTTTTTCCCAGAAGTGCATGAACAAATTGATTGGACACGGAATTATGAATTTTTGGAGCAGGAACTTCAAAAAGTAGTCAGGGAGGCAGTCACTAAAAATCGGCGCGTGGATAAGTTAGTGAAAGTATGGCGTAAAGATGGTAAAGATGCGTTACTGTATATTCATATTGAAGTACAATCTCAGTATGATTTAGATTTTCCAGAGCGCATGTTCATTTATCATTACCGTCTTTATGATCGCTATGGAACGCGGGTAACCAGTTTAGCCGTTTTGGGCGATAACCAAGAATATTGGCGGCCCCGAAGTTATCATTATGAAACCATGGGAGCTGAATTATCGTTTTGTTTTCCCATGGTTAAATTGTTAGATTACCAAGAAAAATGGGATGAACTAGAAAAATCACGCAATCCCTTTTCTATGGTAGTCAGAGCCCACTTAAAGGCTATAGAAACTCAGAAATCACCCCAACAACGTCTGGATTGGAAAAAGACGTTACATAAAGCACTGTATGAAGAAAACTACAGTGACAAAGAAATCATGGAATTGATTGTCTTTTTGGATTGGCTATTAACTTTACCCGATGAATTAACGCGGCAATTTAACGATTTTGTCGGACAATATGAGGAGGCAAAGAAGATGGATTATGTAACCACTTGGGAAAGAAATGGAATTGAAAAAGGCATCCTGCAAAAGTCACGCGAGACTGTGACTGTACTTTTGGATACTCGTTTTAAACAAGTGCCTCAAGCACTAGTGGAAACGATTCAGGCTGTTGATGACACATTGTTGTTATCTAAGCTTTTTAAGGAAGCCATTTTAATTGAATCTTTGGAAAGTTTTGAACAACGCATTAAGGAATATGGATTAAACGATGATGATCGCAAGAAATGCCATTAGAATGTGAGATGGTCAATCTATTACTAACTACTTAGGAATACGCCTGAAATAAAATTGGCAACTAAACCTGACCGGTTTTTAAAACCGGTCAAATTTGAATCAACACGATAAAATGGTAGATAAATTATGGGATTGCCCTTACATGCCCATTTACAATTATGGAGAATTTTAGATGTCAATACTATGGCAGTTTGTATTAATCACGCTGTTAATTTTCAATTTACCAGTATTAATTTATGCGAATGACAATTTGCGTAACCGGTTTCAGCCCGATTTTCAGGGGGAAGCGCATTATAGCCGTTATAATTTCACTGATATAAAGAAACCTTATGATGGTGTGGACGGATTTGCGGAATCTAAGTTAGCATATTGGTTGGATGACAGTAAAACTATTTCCCCATATGTTTCTATTATTCCATCGTCTACTACTGAAAGCGAATTTTGGTGGCAGAAAAATGTGCAGATGGGTTTGGGATTGCAGTTTTATCCGTTCATCAAATTCGGTGTTGCTGATTCTATGGGTGATTTACGGAGTATTCGTTTCTATGCCTTGAGCGCATGGCAACATTATTACGATAAACCGGCTGGGGCAGAACCAGAAGATGAAGATATTCAAATTGGGCTGGATTATTATTATGATTCCCTCTTTGAGGAGGAATTTCGCCTAATAGTCCAAAGTACTCTGCCAAATATTCTAACTTTTTATCAAATCCAGCTGCATCTACATCTTTTAATAGCGGAACATCACTTTTAAAATTGATATCACCGGTACACAAAATATCGTACAAATCACTTGAGTTTTCTTCCCATTTTACTTTTCGGCAAGTATTGATTAGAGCAAGTAGATAAGCAAGTAGCAAAGAGTTTCCCATATAATATGCTCTGGGATTTTCCTGACATTCATAAATTTTGCTCTTGTTTTCAGTTGATTTAGGAACAAATTCTTCAGCCGCATTTTGAGCATCTTCAAGATGAGACACTCTATCGTTTCCTATACGAACTTGCTGAAAGCCTTGGTTAAACTCCGGTGGACAAGATGGTAAGTAAACGAACCTACCACAAAAAACCAAATGATTTTCTTGAATGCTGGGGTAAGCAAAGTGAATCATAATTTATTTCTCTTTGGAATAAACTGACACGCCCCAATCTTTATTCGATTGTGGATTGAAATTTAAAACCTTAGTAGTAAAAATTTTTTCTCCTTTTAAATGTGTTCCTAGTGAAAATTTTGAAAGTAATTTTCCGGTTTCTTGATGCCTAAAACTTACCCATAACTCAACTGGCTTGTTGACATCTGCTTCCCATGACACACGAATATGAGCCGGTATTTCTTTAGATTGAGATTTCCAAACACAAGAACTATCAATATATCCATTTTTCAGTTCAAACCGGTGTTCTTGTTTCGGGATACTGGCACAACCCACGACTTGTCCAGCCCACGGCGGTTGCCATATTTCATGTTTTACGCGATATGTTTTTATGATTTTATTGAAATATCGCCTAGTTTGGTGTAACCATTGAGTAAATTTTTCCAAAATGCCGTGACGTGGTAATGTTGGCATCAGTGGCAAGTGTTGTCTTTCCAACCGCGCAAGCATAGCTCCACGCAGTGCCATCGCCTCTTCAGCAATATCGGGATTGGCATCAGGTACGGATTCGCCACCCAAGATATCAAACCAATCTTTATCATCTTTGTTATACATAATATACCTTCCTTAAATTTTGAGAAACCGAGTTTCTTGAAAAAACTTGGTTTCTTTTTCCAATACCTTCGCCAAAAGTTTAGTACAACGAATTAAGAAATGAACGAATTTAAACCCCCACGTAACAACAATTTACCCATTAATTCGATTATTTCTTAATTCGTTGTACTAAATAAATAGGTTATACATTCGATTATTTCTTAATTCGTTGTACTAAATAAATAGGTTATACATGATTGGCGAACATATTGTTTTTCGTTAATTGGTTATTTGCAATTATTTTTACAATGCTCAAAGTGAGAACGCATTCTTTTTTGGCATCTATTAACAGCTTGAAGTATAGCCGCTTCTGATTTGCCAATCATTTCTCCGATTTCTTTTGGAGTCCAACCCATCACCCGCAACCACATTATTAATAAGCATAAAGATTTTTGTCCATGCTTCTTCTCGTATTCGCCATAGTTTTTATAACCCTTCATTTTCCTACAGCATTGTTTTACAAGCTTTTTAGTTTCATATATCGTTCGATGAATAATCGTAGCTATTTCTTCTATAGGACGCTTTTTATCAGATAATATGACAAGCAATGGGCAAAGTGCATCCGGATAACCCTTTTCAAATTCATCCAATGCTTTTTCCATGCACAACTGTATGCACAAATCGTTCATCATCTTTTCACCGGCTGCAATTGACGCTTCGAGATTTTCATTGAAGGCATTATCAGCATCCGATTTTTCACCATTCGCTTGTTTTCCAGAATTAATGATGACTGGCTGTCTCTGTTTTTTTCGCAAATAATCAATAGCTGTATTTTGAGCAATTTTGAAAAACCATTGTTTACACGCCTCATCACTCTGAAGATTTTTAATCTTTGCTAGTGCCTTAGCAACAGCCTCTTGCAATAAATCAACCGCATCTTGCGTAGGAATATAAAGCTTATTTTTCAGATAGTTAAGAATAACCGGGCCATACTCTTTGTATAGTTTTTCGATGTCACACATACTTTTCAATGTTCTCATTACAAGTAAAAAATCATCAATAAAAATAATTATTAATAATCATTTATTAAATTACATTATTAATTCCATAGCATTATATAATAATCACTCAAAAAAATAATATGCTTATTTTTCAACCTTTTATTAGAAATTACCGAATTTATTTGTCATAAAACCTCTTGCTCTATCGTCTTATATCTGTAACACAAGTTTGATATGTGTCTAAACATTCTGAGCATATTTAAACCGAGTGTTGCAAGAAACTTAGCGAGTAATCATGGCTATACATTTTGAAAGCCTGATTAAGTGCTAAACCATTATACCAATAATTTTTTTATTTACAAATAGGAAAATATGATAATGTTACATTTACAACGAAAACCGAGTTCCTCGCGGGACATAAATTTGGAGAAGCCGCTTAATCGGTGGCGATTCTTTCTTAATTGGCTATTCGATAGCCTTATACCGGGTGTACTGGTAGTATCTACTGTGAGAGCTAGTTCCCTAAAATCTCCGGTGTCTATTTGGCGCGGTGTTGTGTTTGTTGCGTTCATTGTCGGTATGATGACGATTGGACGTGGGGCATGGGCATTTTCTTGTTCAGATGTTACCGAAATCTCCGAAATCGAATGTGAGGCTCTAGTTGCCCTTTACGACAGCACTAATGGGGCTAATTGGAGTGTCAACACTGGTTGGAAAGACACAAATACGCCTTGTAGTTGGCATGGTGTGGCATGCATTGGTGGTGAGGTAAGTAAGATTTCCTTACCGTCTAATCAAGTTAATGGTTCCATTCCAAACTTGACACCCTTAACCGGCTTGATAGACCTTTGGTTACAAAATAACCAACTCAGTGGTATTATTCCAGTTAGTTTCAGTACACTAACAAATCTGCGGCGTTTTCATCTGCATACTAACCAACTAACTGGCCCTATTCCAGATTTAACCAGTTTAGGAAAATTGGAGGAATTTTCTCTACATACCAATCCATACCTCTGTAGAGATAACAACATCGACTATTCTAGATGGTCTCAGTTGGACAATGTTGTAATATGTGTCTGCGAACACGCCACTTACTCTCTCAAGAAACGAACCCTAACTGTTCCTTTCATTGAGATACCAGTAGTTGATTTTTTGACTGGACTACCAACGGGTGAAAAAGAATTGTGGAAGGCTAATTTAAGACAGATTTTCGGCACCACAAATCGCTTCAGACTACTTTATAAAACCGTTACTCAAATAACGGATGATTCGAATAGTTCTTGGTGTCCAGCGAATTATGCCGTTGAAACGGGTACATTGTCAATTCCTTATATCGACGTGCCAATTGGTATTGCGCTTGGTAATAAAAAGTTTGAAAATGGGGTAGACGTTTTCAAAGCAACAATGACGTGGGAACCGATAGGCAGGAGTTTTGTGGTACAAGAAATTGAACAATTGCCCCAATTATAATGACACCCTTCAGTCATTATTTTCTGATTTGAAATAAAAAAGGGGCCAGGCTAGATTTAATTTTTAATCTTGGATTTTTATACAAATTGTAATGTTTAAAAAACAATTCGACCCTGGCCCCTTTAATTAATTACAATGATGTAGAAGGAATTGCTTGGTCGGCGGCTAAAGATTGTACCAATAATTAAGCCAAAAACTTTGTCTATTGAAGCGTGAACACAACTGTAGTAGACGTTGGGAACGTTCCATGTGCCGGTAAATTACCTTAAATATTAACGGTGCGTGGGATGCACCCTACGTTTTTTATTCAAGCACCTTAGTACAACGAATTAGGGGAATGAACGGATTGATTTTTCAGCCGCAAACGGTTTGCAAACGGCTTTGTAACATTTTGAGTCAAATAACATTTTGACAAAGTTGCAAATCCTTAACTACACTTTGGAGCCCACAAATCAATCCGTTGAATTCTATAATCTGTTGTACTATCACCATACTAAGTATACTAGGATAATCCTTATGAAACAACAATTTACTCGTTTGCAAATTATCTTGCACTTAACTTTGCTGTCAATGATTTTTCCCATTGCCCAAGCCGGTGACTTTACTTCAGAAGCACGGGCTACATACAACAGCATACAAGCAATGGTTGAACCAAGTAGCGGTTTGCCCAATGACAAATTTAGTGCGGCTCTGTTTGATATTATGCCACAATTTGCTATGGTACGTCCTAAGCCATTAATTGAGCCTGACCAGCATGAAAATACAGAATCTAGTTTGAAATACGAATATTGTACAAATACTGACTGCCGATATAGCGGCAACTATGGTTTGAAATTGGAGTATAACGTACCTTCTGGAACATGGGCGAGTTATAGTCAAGACTCGCTTGGCTCTTTTGATGTTAGCAAAGCTGCCTATTTGGAACTGTATATTAAAGGTGTCCAAGGTGGGGAGCGATTTGAATTGGTTTTATGGGATAACTGTGAAGGCGGTTTTCCAGGACGACCAGAAAGTGCGGTGATTACAGCTACCCAGAATTGGGCACAACAACGCATTCCTTTAACAGACTTTAAAGCTAACGTTAATTTGTCTTCTTTATGTCGGTTAAGCGTTGGCTTCAATGATGGCATGCACACTGGTGGTGGTACGATTTATCTGGACAAGATAGCTTTTGTGGATCATGCTGGCAAGCGGATAAAGTTAGCGTTGGATGAGGAGACTAACGTTACTAACATTGGTCTTTACATTGTGAGTGTCTTAGGTGCATTGGAATTAGGCTGGGAAAATTATGTTGACGTAGTTGCCAAATTGAGTAAAACCGTGACCAGCATAGAAGCTTTCCAGAAATGGCATGGCTTTCCCCAAACTCATAATCACGTTGTATCCCTGAAGCCTTCCGATGGTGATACTTGCATTTCTACGGTTGACTTGGGTAATTTGGCTGCCAGTCTCGTTTTATTGCGGCAACGGATTCCGGAATTATCAAAGCGAGTAACTGTGCTGTTGGATGCGATGGAATGGGATTGGTTATACGATAAAGATGTAGGGCTTCCTTATGGATGTCGGTATCCGGACGGAAGCGCCTCAACTTGGCATTATGATTGGTTAGTTGCTGATTCTCGTTTAGCTCATTTCATTGGCATTGGCACCGAAAAAATGCCGGTAGCTTCGTGGAATAAGCTTAACCGTACCAAGAAATCATCACGCTGTAATGGTATGAACCTTAAACATTTCAAACCCGATTGGGATGGTGGCGGTTTGTTTATGGCATTTTTACCAGCGATTTTTTTGGACGAAGCAAATGGTGAATTAGGTGCATCGTACCGTAACTTTGTACAAGATCAAATCTGTTATGCGAAACAAATTGGCGCACCAGCTTGGGGTTGGTCAGCTACTGCCATGCCGCCGCATGGTGCGGATTACTGCGGTTATAGGTGTGTACGTGATGATGTTTTGGTACCACATGCCAGTATTTTGGCGGTTGATTATGTTGATTCTGCTGAACTCGTCAACAATCTACAGGCTCTTGAAAGTTTAGGAGCTAGAACAGCAGTAACAGATGGAGAGCAAACTTTTGATTTTGGCTTTCATGCTTCTGTGGATTGGCAGAAAAACGAAGTTGCCAGCGTGTATTTGGTTTTAGATCAAAGTATGGCTTTTCTGAGTCTGGTTAATCATGCGACTAAGGGGCGTATTCGCTCGCTTTTCTGTCAGGATAGGATTACTCAATCTGCTATTAGTAAAATACCAGATTATAAAAATAGTTGTATTCCACCGCCAAATTGCCAAGTTTATGGCGTAAATGACAAAGGACTCAACAATTCGCAGTTCATTAGCATTAATCCGAAAACATTGGAAATTAAAGCACTTGGTGAGATGCACAAAGGCCAAGATATTGAGGCTCTTGATATAAATAATACCGGAGTGCTTTACGCAGCGTCAGGTGATGATAGCGATAATCCCGGCAATCTTTACATCGTTAATACTCAAATCGGAACATTAACCAGTTTAGGCTATACCGGATTTGATGAAATCGAAGGACTCTCCTTTAAAGGTGATATCCTTTGGGCATGGGCAAAAAGCGATGGTCTTGTCTCAATCAATCTCCAAAATGGTGCTACTGGTACATTAGTTATTTCTTCCAATATCCAAATAGAAGACCTAACATGGAATAATGATGGTACCCTACTTTATGGTACTCAAAACAATAACCTTTGGGTCTATGATGGTAATACTGTAGAAAAAGCATGTTACAATTTTCCAAGAGAAGTAGAAGCAATAGAAATGCTACCCGATGGCTCATTATTACTAGGAATACACGGCAATAACAACATCTTACAATTCCAAGCCCTAAACTTAGAAACTTGTGAAATTGTATTTGGTGCTGATATTCCTACCGATTATGATGATATTGAAGGAATAGCGTATTCGGCTAAGGCTTGTGCAAATAATTAAGCCAAAAACTTTGTCTATTGAGGCGTGAACACAACTTTAGTAGACTTGGGAACGTTCCATGTACTGGTAAATCACCTTAAATATTAACGGTGCGTGGGATGCACCCTACGTTTGCTTATTGTCACCGCTGCAAAACTTCAATCACAACCCGATTTATGAGGGCAATTATGCAAGTCAACCGATTGATTTTGAAAGGTTATAAATCCATTAAAATTTTAAACGACTGCCTTTAAGACGTATTTGTGTTTCATTAAGTGAGTCGCAAACTTTAAGCAAGCATAAATATCCTCTGGTTCTAATGATGGATATTGCCATAATATACTGTTCGCCAATCATTTCAGTGAAAATGAAAGAACCTAAAACATTATTTGCCAATAATTTTCAGTTTAAATATTTTCACGAATTTGATTTCCGCTCAGTATACTTCCTCATGGTTTTCACCGGCACTTAAAAATTCCAAAATGGTTTGAACCGTAATTCTTTTGCCACGTATCGTGGGTTGCCCGCTACAAACATTGAAAACTTCGGATTCTACCGGAATATTATGAATATTCAAAATTTGAAGGGCTACTAAAACCGGTAAGCAAATTTTCACATAAGGCTCAGCAATCCACCAAACCTCAGATTGACATTCCAACTAAAGGACGACTTTTCAGGTTTGAAAAACACTTGATTGTTGATGGCATACCTTATGGTGGAAGTATGGACAATTTTTAGGGGATGATATTTTTTTATCCCTTCATCCATTTAGTAGAGGGCCTGAAGTTAGGGAAAATTTAAGACATGCAAGGAGAGGATTAAAGCGAAATGATGAAGCAAGGTATAAAATTCCTTTAATGGAAAAAGATGAAGCTAGCCAACAACAAGTTGTTCCAAGGCGGTAAGGAATTATGAATGGTGAATTATGAATGGTGAATTACGAATTGTGAATGAAAATATTAATTCATCAAAATTGACAGTGTCCTAGTGGTCAAGTGTCGGTATTGATATTAATGAAGGGGGGACAAAAAGGTCAAACAAATTAGAAATTGCCAATTGTGGCGGAGAGGGTGGGATTCGAACCCACGGGGGTGCAAGCACCCTCAACGGATTTCAAGTCCGCGCCGTTATGACCACTTCGGTACCTCTCCGATGGGGAAAGTGCATTATCTATGAAAACGATCCGGTTTGCAAGAAATATTTTTTGCAACTACTCAGCCTTGAGATTTATCTCCAAGCTGAGCAATCCTATTTTTTCTATATTTTTTCTTGCCGTAGAGCCTTTACCAAGCCGTAAATCATTACTAAAATTACTGCCGAGAATGGCAAAGCAGCGGTAACTGAAGCGGTTTGCAAAGCTTTCAAGCCACCCAAAATAAGTAGTACCCCGGCAACTGCACCTTCACCCATACCCCAAAATATACGATGATGCAACGGCGGGTTTTCGTGGCCTACTGATAGGATAGTACAAACTACCAATGTTGCCGAGTCAGACGAAGTAATGAAATAAGTTGCAATTAGTATTGTCGCAATACCAGAGGCGATAATACCTATAATACCAACATCCATCTTTTCAAATGTGGTATAGAGTGCAATAGTCATGTCATTCTTGACGGCATCAATGATGCCGGCTTGACCAACTGCGATTACCACTTCCCCCGCTTCATTGACGACAGTATGGAATAATTCTAGATATAGTGCGGTGCTACCAAAAAATGTCAGCCACATAAAAGCCAGCACTGTTGGCACTAGTAACACACCAAGTATAAATTCACGGATTGTGCGCCCACGCGATATACGCGCAATAAAAATACCGACAAATGGTGACCAAGCAATCCACCAAGCCCAATAAAAAGTTGTCCAACCACTTTGCCAGCCGGTATCCTTATAAGTATCTGTCCAGAGGCTTAAAGGAATAACTGCTGCTAAGTAATCACCGGTATTTTGGAGCAAGGAATTGAGCAAGTAACGAGTTGGCCCCCACACTAAGAAGAAAATTAACAAAAGAATACTTAGCACTAAATTTATTATGCTTAAAATCTTTACGCCTCGCTCTACTCCAGATACAACTGACCACGTTGCAATCCCGGTAACAAAGATAATCAGAATAATTAAGGTTATTGGGAGGGGACGGGGGTATTTTTGGCTAGCCACTTTTACACAAGCATCTTTTTGAGCATCATCTGTTATCGAAGCACAATGTTCATCCACATAAGCTGTCCTTCCTTCAGACGCGCTAGATTCAATGGAAGCGTAAGATTCATATCCGAACATATGCGCTAACCCAGTGTCCATTTGTTGTGCGCCAAGACCGAGCGAGGTTGCCAAGCCAAAAACGGTGCCAAAAACGGCTAGAACATCTACGGCATGACCAATTGGACCATAAATTCTCTCGCCAATAAGTGGATAAAGTGCGGAACGGATCGTAAGTGGTAATTTCTTGCGGTAAGCAAAATAAGCGAGTGATAAACCTACGATGACATAAATTGCCCAAGGATGTAATCCCCAATGTAAAAATGTGAGACGCATTGCAACTGCAGCAGCCTCTGGTGTCAAACCCTCGGTAATAAACGGATTGCTTTGAAAATGATAAATGGGTTCGGCAATACTGAAAAATACTAACCCAATACCCATGCCAGCACTAAACAACATGGCAAACCATGAAAAATAGCTAAACTCGGGTCGTTCATCATCATCACCAAGGCGCACATTTCCGTAACGGCTAAACAATAGCCAAATAACAAAAAACAGAAAAAATGCTACTATGCCAATATAGTACCAATTTAGTCCCCAGATAATATAACCTTTCAAAGCATCAAAGGTTTTTGATGCGGTGTCAGTCATTAAGGTGCCAAAAAGCACAAAGACAGCAATGACCACTTTTGAGAACAATGCCACTGTGGGGTTAAAACCCTTAAGAAATCCAGATTTTGCACGATGTATTTTCATATTTTCATATTTTCATAATTAGTCAGTAAAAATACCGACATTTACAGCAATATTCTAGCCAGAAACCAAGTTTCTGGCCAAAATTTGGTTTCTATTAGTTAATTTACCTAAAAATATTTTATTTTAAAATAGTCTGGTAATTTATGGGGATAACCAATTTTTAACTCGATCACGGTTCTCTTGTACCCAACGTTTGGCATTTTCATAAGGTTTAGCTTTCTCCTCCTCGTTCCATATCATCACCTGTTCCATATCACTAGGTTCCCAATAGAATTTGTCCAGTATTTTATAAACTTCTGGCTTATCTTCTTTTAATCCTTTACGCACAATGGTACCGATGAATTCTTTGCCGTTATTATCATTGGCAGACGAAGGGTTATAGATACCTTTTGAGTCGCTAAGGTATTTCAATTTCCAACGGGAAAACATCCAATGTGGAGTCCAACTGGTTACCACTATCCACTCTTCATTCTTGATCGCATTGGCTAAAGCAGCAGCCATAGTAGCACCGCTACCTTCCATTAACCGAAATTCTTTCAATTGGTATTCTTTCATAACTTGTTCGGTTTTAGTCATTAGCCCGGCACCCGGATCAATACCAATAATCTTTCTTTTGAAATTATTAGCATTAGCATTGAGTTCTTCAATTGAGTCAATCGTAACATATTGAGGTACTACCAAGCCAAT
>Ga0233403_10000415_pt1 | contig 20000 bp, 6 predicted proteins | sample Na_oxic_1_MG_FD_179866 | JGI IMG/M metagenome (GOLD analysis project Ga0233403, IMG submission 179866) | Seawater microbial communities from Saanich Inlet, British Columbia, Canada - Na_oxic_1_MG | ecosystem: Environmental > Aquatic > Marine > Inlet | place: Canada: British Columbia | collected...
TATAGATGTTCAGAAAAATAGAGTTTAGCAACGAAGTAGCGGAACGCTCAACCTTCAAGGTTTTCAAAACCTTGAAGGTTTTTTAGTGAAATTATTTATCTGAACGTCTATATCTCACTCGGTTCTCGGAATCATAAAAGCGCAAATTATGCCAGTGCGGAGTATAACTACCTGTTCTTACTATTCTTTTTATAAACAACAAAAAAGTTTAAATAGAACTTAAAAATCATCTTCCTAAGGATAATACCTTCGCCAATTCACGCACTAAAATTATGCTTATTAATCTCAAATACCGAAAATGGGTAAAATTGATCATTTTGCTTTCCCCGATCCATGTTCCACCGATTTCATGTTCCACCGATTTCATCGGTGGCTATTCACATTTAACCCCTTTGGGGTTGCACATCCAACCCCGAAGGGGTTAAACGTCAATAGCCATAGGTGAAACCTATGGAATTATTTAAAGTATCAATTAAAAACCTTATTATATGTCCGTGAATTGGCGAAGGTATTAAGGTATTATACTGAAAACTCCGGAGAACTTTTTTGCATCTAATAAAATCAATGACTTACGTGGATATGTTCCACCTAAAATCAATGATTTACAAACTTTTCCGGAGTTCTCAGTATTATAGTTAGATATAAATTTAAATTATGGCTAAATCAAAATTTTTAAATTCATCCGATGCTGTTAACACTACTAAAAGGATGTGGATAATCAGATATATACGACTGTCCGAACTATTCCCAACAAAACCATGAAAATACAAACCAAAATTTCCAGCATCATTTTTATACTCATTTTAGTGACGGGTATCGTAGCTATTACAAGCAGTTATATCGTTTCTAAACAGATGATTGAAACTGAGATTTACCATCATTTAGAAAGTATTGCTATCTCAAGGGCACATCACATTGAAAGCTTGTTATATGAAGAAGCGGAATTGGTGAAAATATTCGCTGTAGATACAATTTTTATAGATGCGCTCAGCACGCAAAATATTACACCTGCTGCTCAAAAAATCAAAACTTTGATTAATCTTCATGATTACATTTATCAAATAAGCGTTTTGGACAAACAGGGTCATGTGCTGGTATCAAATCACTCTGAAATTGACCCTATTGGTCATGCTGAAATATTCGCACAGGGCAAAGAGGGGGTTTATATCCGTGATATATCTATTTCTACAATGACGGGGACTAAAGTGATAAGTATCTCCGCCCCAATTTTAATTAAAGGTGAATTTTCCGGTATTCTCATTGTTAATATAGCATTTGAAGAGGAATTATATGAAATCATTTTACATAGGTATGGAAAAACCGGCGAGATATACCTTATCAATAAAGAGGGATATATGATTACGCCTTCACGGTTTATGGATGATACCTTTCTACAAATGAAAGTGGATTCATTAAAATCCAGAGAATGCCTTGAACTGTCTGAACAAGAAGATAAAGTTAAACAAGCCAAAATAGAGAGTTATGAAGATTATCGTGGTGAATTAGTGATTGGAACGTACAGTACTATTAAAGGTATGGATTGGTGCTTATTGTCAGAAATAGATGCAGAAGAGGCACTTGCACCAGTAAACAGACTGGTGCGATTAATGACCCTATTTTTTCTGGCATTATTAGCGGTGAGTGGCATACTGGCTTTTTTCACGGCTAAAAATATAACCTGCCCCATTGTAAAATTACGTAATCGGGTCACAGAAATAGAAAAAGGCAATTGGGATTATCAAGTGACTGTTGATACCCAAGATGAAATTGGAGAATTTTCAAACGCTTTCGATAGTATGACGACACGGTTTAGAAACGCCCAAAATGAATTGCGAAACCATCAAGATAAGCTAGAAATGCAAGTCGCTGAAAGAACCATTGAATTATCCCAACGCATTCAAGAGATTGAGCGGCAAAAAATAGACATGCAGGATTTGGCTTTGAATTTAAAATCCAGCCAGCACCGCTATGAAACCTTAATTAATTCCATTGATGGTGTGGTGTGGGAAGCTGATGCGAAAACTTTTCAATTTCAATTTATTAGTCAACAAGCGCAACGATTTATAGGCTATCCTTTGGAAGATTGGTTGAACCAACCCACATTTTGGTTCGATCATATTCACCCTGAGGATCGGGAGTGGGCATTAGCATATTGTGTGAATATGACTAAAAATAAGCAGGGTCATAGTTTTGAATATCGTATGATAACGGCAGATAATCAGATTATTTGGTTAAGAGATATTGTGGCAGTTGTACTCGAAAACGATCAAGCGGTGACACTTTATGGTGTGATGTTCGACATCACTGAAAGTAAAGAAGCAGAAAAAGCATTGCGTGAAAGTGAGGAACGACTTAGGAATTATTTTGAATCAGCCTTAGTAGGGTTTGCAATGACTTCACTAGAAAAAGGTTGGATTTATGTCAATAATTATTTATGCCATATTTTTGGGTACTCACGGGAAGAATTGACAAAATTGACTTGGGCAGAGTTGACTTATCCCGATGATTTAGCTGCCGATGTGGCTAAATTTGAACAACTTTTAGCAGGTACAATTAATAATTATATAATGGATAAACGTTTTGTTCATAAAAATGGTTCAATTATTTATGCCGTTATGTCTGCCAAAACGTATTATCAGAAAAATGGAAAAATTGATTGTTTTGTTGCGACGATCCAAGATATAACTGAACGCAAACAAGCGGAAGAATCCTTGCGCCGTTTTCGTGCTGCCCTTGATAACTCTGCCGATGCGATTTTTATCGTTGATCGCCAAACCATGAAATTTGTTGACATGAATAAAATCGCTTGTGACAGTATTGGCTATTCGTATAACGAATTGCTCTCTATGGGTCCACAAGACATTAAACCTTATTTTACCGAAGCACAATTAACCGCTAAATTTGATGGGATAATCCAGAGCGAATGTCAGGGCAGCATCGAAACAGTACATCAACGAAAAGATGGCACTGAATTTCCCGTTGAAAATTTTTTGCAATCGCTCAAATTTGATGAAGGCTATTTGCTGATTTCTTCAGTTCGTGACATTACGGTACGCAAACAAGCGGAAATCGCTCTAATACAAGCCAAAGAACAAGCAGATTCAGCCAACCGTGCCAAAAGTGAATTTCTTGCTAACATGAGCCATGAAATCCGCACCCCCATGAATGCGGTCATTGGTTTCAGTGATATACTGGCTTCAAAAGTCACTGATAAAAAGCAAAAGAGTTATCTTGATTCCATTCAAACGGCAGGTAAAAGCCTCTTGACTTTAATTAATGACATACTTGACTTATCCAAGATTGAGGCGGGGCGGTTGGATATTCAGTATGAGCCAGTGAATCCACAGCTTATTTTCACTGAGTTACAGCAGATTTTCAGTCTCAAGATGGCTGAAAAAAATCTGGAATTCATTATGGATATTGATGAAAGGTTACCGCCGGTTTTATTTTTGGATGAAACGCGTTTGCGGCAGGTGTTGTTGAATTTAATGGGTAATGCGATTAAATTTACGGAGAGTGGCTATATCAAACTCTGTGCCAATAAAATATACACAGAGAATGATCATAGCAAAGTCGATTTAATCCTTGCAGTGGAAGATTCCGGCATTGGTGTTCCCGCCGATCAACAGGCTCTCATTTTTGAATCATTCCGGCAACAGGATGGGCAGAATACTCGTCAATATGGTGGTACTGGGTTAGGGCTTGCTATCACAAAGCGTCTCGTCGAAATGATGAACGGTCAAATTTCTGTGGAAAGTCTGCTCGGCGAAGGCAGTTGTTTTGAAATCACTTTACGGGAAGTAGAAATTGCCACTATTGTACAAGATAGAAAGCAAGACAATGCGATTGACTTAAACAATATCACGTTTGAAAAAGCACAAGTATTGGTGGTGGATGATATTGAATCTAACCGCGATTTGATTAAAGAATACTTGTCACAAGTCAATTTAGAAGTTGTCAGTGCTAAAAATGGACAAGAAGCGTTGCTGTTTGTGGAAGAATATGATCCGGCTCTGATTTTAATGGATATCAGGATGCCAGAAATGAATGGTTATGAAGCCACCCAACATTTAAAAGACAATCCAAACACGGCTAATATTCCAATTATTGCGCTAACTGCCTCCGTTGCCTTGAATGAAAAAGCTAAGATTGAGACGCACGGCTTTGACGGTTTTTTATACAAACCAGTCAATATTTCTGAGTTACTCAATGAACTCTCTCACTATCTCAAATATACCAAGGAAACTGTCGCTAATACCTCCCAAGCAGCGACGACGAAGGTTGATGGCACACTGAATCCGAAAGAGATTGCCAATCTGCCAGAATTGAGAAACCAGCTCAAACAAGAAGTCATGCCACTTTGGAAAAAGGCAAATGTTATAATGAAAATGGAAGTGGTTATCACATTCGCCGAAAAAATGATAGAGCTAGGCAATGAATATCATATCCCAGCTTTTATCCATTATGGTGAACCACTACAAGAAAGCACCCAAACTTTTGATATTTCTTATATTCAACAGGCACTTAAAGAATTTCCGGTTTTGGTAAAGCCGATTTTAGCACAAGATAAAACTTTGTAACCTGATGTTCAGGTTTTTGCGTGCGCCCAAAAAAGAACGACACTAATAATTTGGTTCATATAGGTATTTAGGTGAAAATAATTTTTAAGCTTTTTATTTAATTAATAATTTACTGAAAACTCCGAAAAACTTGGAATCTAAATATAACTTACTAATTTAATAAGGATATTTTAACCCCGAAGGGGTAAAACGTGAATAGCCATAGGTGAAACCTATGGAACATATAATCAACATGTCAACCCCAAAGGGGTTGAATAAAATTTAACCATCAGATGTAATTTAACATTTAGATTCAACCCCTTTGGGGTTGGATAATTCATACGCACATTTACCATAGGTTTCACCTATGGCTATTCATATTTAACCCCGTTGGGGTTAAGGTTCCAAGTTTTCCGGAGTTTTCAGTAATTTATTGAATATTTCACCTATTTACCAATGTGAGCCAACAATTTAATGAGTAGAAATGAAAAAACAACCAACTATTTTAATTGTGGATGACAACCCAAAAAATTTAAGCGTTTTGGGTAATATTCTGAATAAAAATGGCTATATTACCAGCTTTGCTACAAATGGGACTATGGCATTAGCTTCCTTTGAAGAAGAACGTCCCGATCTCATTTTGCTGGATATTATGATGCCAGAGATGGATGGTTTTGAGGTGTGCCGGCGATTAAAGCAAGACGCGACATTGGCAGATATTCCCATTATTTTTCTGACTGCTATGACAGAAAAAAAAGATGTTATCGCAGGGCTGAGACTTGGGGCAGTGGATTATGTCACCAAGCCTTTTAATAAAGAAGAATTATTCACTCGTGTCAGTACCCACCTTGAACTCCAAGCAGCAAAAGAAGAATTGCGAGAAGCTCTTGCCACAAAAGACAAGCTTTTTTCGATCATTGGCCATGATTTAGGCAACCTATTCTACGGGTTGCAAGGTTTGTCTGAATTATTAATAGATGAAAGAACGCCACTTGATGTTAAAGAAAGAGAACGCGACCTTCAAATGCTTGCGCAAACTGCTCGTCGTGGTTACGATTTACTAAAAAACCTGCTAAATTGGTCAAGATCACAAACCGGTAGATTGCAAGCGAATCCAACCACTCTATTTTTGCAAGAGTCAATTGCTCGGAATATTGAATTACAACATAACAAAGCATACAGCAAGGAGATTGATATTGTTGCAGTTGTTGATGAAAACCTATCGGTTTTTGCCGATGGAAACATGCTAGATACCGTACTCAGAAACTTAATCTTAAATGCGATCAAGTTCACTAAGGCATCTGGCACAATACGAGTCACTGCCGAGCAAATAGAGGATAACTTAGTCGAAGTGTCAGTTGCAGATACCGGCATTGGCATTCAACCAGAAAATATTGACAAGCTGTTCCAAGTCAACGTCGTAGAGACTTATGGCACCGCTGGCGAAAAAGGCAATGGTTTGGGTTTAGTATTGTGTAAAGACTTAGTTGAAAAATGTGGGGGCACGATAGGTGTTGAGAGTGAAGTTGGGAAAGGGAGTCGGTTTTATGTTCGCCTTCTGGCAAGGGGTGAGTAAGTAAATGTGGTCTGTCCTAGGGTGTTAAATCTACCAGAAAATGGTCGAGAATTTTTTCACCCCAAAAACGAGTACAACGAATTTTCTACGATTCTGAGGTGCTTGCAAAACGCTGAAAAAGGCGTTGACATTTCAATTAAAATTAATAAAAACAAATGCTTATATAATTTTTTATGGGTTCAAAAGTGAGTTTTGATCGATACTATTCGTTGTGTTTTTTTTAAAATGGGCGTTCCGCCACTGCGTTTCGTTGTACTCAGTTTGGAGGTGAAAAATGATTAAACTTTTGAGCACAAATTTAACACCCTAGGTCTGTCCCCTATTTTCAAGCATCCTTTGAAAAGAAAATTAAACTGAATTGGATAATCATCCCTTCCAGTCTTCGATTGCCTGTTTGTATACCTCAACATAGGCGTTGACCATCCTTTCTTTTGAAAACCGAACTCGAACATCCTGTTGTATTGCTGCGTAGTCCAACGTTCGACACTTTTCAATGGCCTCTGGTATTGTTTCGACTGTCTCTGCATAAAAACCATTTTCCCCTTCTTTGAGTATTTCCAATGCCGATCCTCTTTTGGGTACTATCAACGGTGTTCCACAGGCAAGACTTTCAATCATCACTAAACCAAAAGGCTCTTCCAATTGAAAAGGATTGATAGTCGCAATTGCTCCGCGCAATAATTCGATTTTTTCTTCAACACCTAATTCTCCCAAATACTCGACTCCCGGGCCCAAGCGAGGTTCAATCTCTTCTTTAAAGTAATCGGGCTCCCCTTCCTTCATGGGATCGATTCCGCCAGCAATCTTTATGGGTATAGAAGCCCGCCGTGCTGCATCTATGGCGATGTGCGGGGCTTTCAATCTCATGATTCGGCCTAAAAATGCAACATAGCCCTGCTTCTTGGACGGATGTGTGGGAAAGTCGTCAAAACTCATACCATGATTTATCACATGGATCCGACTTTCTGCTGTATTATCGGGTAGAAACTTCTTTTGCGGATTAGATAATACCACCCAATGTAGTTTATCTAGCCCATGTATCTGAGAGTAAAACAGCTCTTTGATATCCAGCCAGAATAATGGATCGTCATATCCATGACGTATAGAATAAACAACGGGTATGGAGCTAAAAGGCACGCCGAATAGATGTCCTCCCCAATGTAAATTTATCACATCCGAACTCTTACTTGCATTTTGAAATGCGTATACGCAGTGGGTAGCTTCCCGTATAAAAGACATCCTTTCAAAGTACCGGGGCAATTCTCGCTGCGCTAAAATACTTCTGTCTTGGACGCTCTCTTTTAATTCTTCTATGAATTCCCTCCAATCCTTCCATGGTAAGCAGTGCGTGGCAGTTTGTTGACCACCATAGGCATATAATGAAGCGGTATGACCCCGTGCCTTGAGCCCCTTCGATAGTTCTCGCATTATAAGTACGTGGGGAGACGTGACCTTATCGTCTATACTTCGTTTTGAATTGGCCAAAATTGCTACATTCATAATAGATATTATATTAATTGCTTGATGAAGTATCTGTACCGATTAGTTCAAAAATAGTTGGATTCCAGGGCATATTTTTCTCTGAAAGACTTTATTATCTTATTATCCAAAATAAAGTCTTCACAATGTAACTCTGCGGCTTCAAAGCCTAAGTTAATAAGTTTCTGGTAATGTTGGACACTGTTATTTAGATCAACCTCCCCTATTGTCAAGCCAATCTCTTTATAGATTGTAGATAATAGACTCGAAAAAACACAACCGGTTATAGTGCCATCATAAAATTTTGAAATATTTTTCTCAATGGCGGATAATTCTATATCATCGGGTAAATAATAAGTTTTAAAAATTGATTGAGGCGATTTGAGTACATCACCTTCAGTAAATAAGATATCACCTTGTTCTTTACAGCGTTTTATGGCCTCTTTTTTATTAAAACAATGCGGCGGAAAATCGCCAATAATAAGCGTACCCTGTTCAACTTTGGAAATTTCCAATATATTAGGTACATTGATAGTGCCTACAATCAAAGTCGCCTTATAAAATGCTTCAGGCACGCCGGTTTTTGATTCTAATAGTTTAATGTTTCCCTCGAATTTAAATTCTTGGATTAATCTCTCTTTAATATTCTCCATATAGCCAAGTTTTTGGTAAGCATCACAAAGAATTATAGTACGAGGATGAGGCAGATGCTTTAACATTAAAAAAATACTTGCTGTGCCGATAGAACCTAATCCCAAGAAACCAACGCATTCATTGCAAATACTTCTTCCACTTTTCCTCAAAATTTTTTCAATGGTTAAGATCATTGTTGAGACGACAGTCGCATGTCCAGTCGTTATTTTTGGTAACTCTTCTCTATACCTAGAAGACGATAAGACTAACTTCCCGTAATCCGTAGCTGATGGAATTAAGCCAGTTAGCGATACCGTTCTGGCTCCAATAACCCTAGCCATTTCAAGCGCATCAATAATTGAATTGATAAGCCGTTCCCTTTGGCTAAAAAGTTCATCGGAAAATATAGGAAGAAAAATACTGCCAATGCGTCCCAAGTGACACTCTGTTATTCTAGTTATGAGTGGAAGGTGACTACAATATTTTGAGAGCAATTGTTCCTTGGTTACCTGCATTGAGTCCAATATATCATAAGAAAAACAGGTTAATGAAATAGAATTAACTGGCTCAAGCTTATTACAGGCGAAAAGTGATATTAAAGAACGTCGTTCGGTTTTTATGTAGGGGGATATCGTCTTTTCTGATACTAATATTGCATTTTTAGTATTCTTTGTTTCACTTATCAAATTTTTTGATAGGGAAGTACTAACCGTCGCAGTTATCTTCGCTAATTCCGTTGACTGTTCAATTGTCTCTGATAATTCCGCAATAGTAGGATTTGTAAAGAGCCGTTTTATTGATATGTTCAAAGATAATTCAGAAATTGCTCTTGAAATCATCTGAACAGCATGTAAGGAATTTCCTCCAAGATTAAAGAAATTATCATTAATACCTATGGTTTTTCTTCCAAGCACTTCTTCCCATAAAATGACCAGATTTTTTTCCAACTGATTTCGGGGTGCCTTATATTCAGTTCCTGGTAATGAGATTTCAGGATTGGGTAATGCTTTTTTATCTATCTTTCCATTGGAGGTTAAGGGAATTTTTTCTAGCTCAAGAAAGTATTGAGGAATCATATATTCCGGAATATGCTGTTTAAGAAATTCTCGAATACTCTCTATGGAAAGGCTTTCTTTAATCGGAATACTATTATTTTCAAAGAGTTTTTTATAAAATGGCGTATTGCAATATATTGATTTATCATGGAAACTATGGATATCAAAGTCTATCACTTCACCTCTGGAACGAATGAGCTTTCCGGTGATTTGGTAGTCTGGATTTAAGCCGTTTTTGGAGAGTTGCCGTATGATATTCGCTTCAATAGAGTCGCCTTTCGATATAGAAATGCCATCTATATGAACTGGTAGGTAAACGGGTAACCAGCTTTCTAAGGAATCAAGAATGTCAAGGTGATCATAAACGTCAATCTCCATTGTCAGCCAAACAATAAAACCATGAAACAGACTATCTTTCTGAAATTTGAGACGTATATTATGATGGCCTTCCAGTGGAACATGGCTGGTATAATCCAAGTCTTCAAATATATCTTCATCAGAAATGATATAGTCTTTGGAGATATTTTTCAGGCATAGACGCAGATCAAAACAATAACCTTTGTCATCAAATATCTGCTTTACATAATGAGCGGCCAGATCAGAGAAGGAAAATTCAAAGTCTTTAGGAAGTGATATTGCAGCGATCTTGGTAATGCTACGCTGTGGGATCATATTTGATGGATTATGAAGAAAGCGACGTGCCGCATTAATGATCTTGCCTGAACCTTCTGAGCCACCGATTGCACCGACAATTTCAGATATGCAAAAATCGACTTTTTTTGGTAAATTTGTCTTGGTAGCATCTCCTTGAATAAGAATAATACGGTCTTCAAGTCCCAGTGCCTGAATTTTTTCACGCGCCTTTTCATAAGAATGTTGAAGATATTCAATGGCATAAACCTTTTTTGCCCCAGCTTCAATCGCAAAACGTGAGAGTATCGCTTCTGGGCCGGGACCGATTTCTACGACAGTCTTGCCGGGCAACATTCCTTTAAAGACATTGGTGTATTTGGTGTTACGCTCTGTATGGCTGGCCATAGCACCATACAATACCTCATCATATATAAAAAACTCAGCAATAGAAGGCCAAAGTTCCAGAAGCTTTTTAGAAGAATAGTAAGCGGCAAGAGTTGTTGAGCCATTCTTATCTGCAAATTCGGTTACATAAACATTGTCTATTTTATGATGCTTATCAAGTGCTTTTTCAATTTCTCCCGGTTCGATGCGGTAGCCTCGAACTTTTACTTGCTCATCTTTTCGGCCTATATATTCTATATTCCCATCCGACAACCAGCAGCCAATATCACCGGTTCGGTACATACGTTCCCTTTCCTTTAAAGGATGAGGTACAAAACTTTTATTAGTTAATTCTGGTTTATTAAGATATCCCCTTGCAATTCCAAGACCAGAGAGGCATATTTCACCTGAAACACCAATCGGTTGTATTTGGTTCTCCTGATTCAAAATCAGTATTTCTGTATTCGCAATGGGGCGACCAATCGGTATATTTTTCCGATCTGCCTTAATATTGAAACAGGTTGCACAGACAGAATACTCTGTAGGACCATAAGCATTCCAATAAGTATGTTCTTTATCAATAAACTCACCATTGTCAGATATTGCTCTCTCTCCAGCAGTAATCAGTGTTCTCAGGGATTTTAAGTTGTCAAATCCCAGAATACGCAGATAACTCGGCGGAAATGTTGCTATTGTCACCTGTTTTTCTTTGATTATATGTAGTAGTTCTTCCCTATTTTGCTTATCCGCCTCTTTTAATATCAGGAGACTGGCACCGGACAAAAGGGCCATAAATATCTCTGACATGGAAGCATCAAAGGCCAAGGAAGCAAATTGCAAAACCCGATCTGGTTCTTTAATTCCAAAGAGGCTAATTTGTGACTGGATCATGTTAATAAACCCACCATGTTCAACCATAACACCTTTTGGCTCACCGGTGCTACCTGAAGTATAAATAACATAAGCCATACTATTTGGTCTTATAGCATGATTGGGATTATCAATTTTGGAATGGGAGATTGTATTAAGAATGATCCTCGGGCAATCAAAATTCAAACGACTCAATAATTCTGTATATCTCTCTTCTGTCAGGATTATTTGACAATCACTATCTTTGAGAATAAAGTGAATTCGCTCGGATGGATAGCCCGGTTCAATAGGCACATAAGCACCCCCAATCTTCATAATGCCTAAAATACCAATAATCATATTTTCTGATGGTTCTAGCAGCAATGCAATGCGATCTTCTGGCTGTATATGATAACCCTCTGTTAGAAAATGGGCCACCTTATTAGCTTGCTGGTTTAACTCTTGGTAGGTTAATTCAGTTTTTCCAAATACGACTGCTAGGTTAAAAGGTGTTTTTTCTACCTGCTCTTCAAAAAGGTTTAGAATAGTCTTGTTATCCGCATAGCTTGTAATGGTATCATTAAATTCATATAGTATCTGGTGTCGTTCTTCTTCAGATACGATATTCAACTTATTGAGGTTTTGACGGGAGTCATTTAAGATACTTGCCAACAATTCCACAAAATGCGTGCCCATCCATTCGATTCTCGTTTTGAGGAATAGATTGGTGTTATAGACAATATTTACTGTCAGTCTCTCTTGACCTTCAATGAAAAGAAAAAAGAGATCATACTTACTATTCTGGTGTTGTTTTTCATAAGGGGTTATAGTGATGTCCTCAAGTGAAAATTCCAACTCATCGTTATTTTGCAGGTCTATAGCAACATCAAAGAGTGGTGATCTGCTCAGATCGCGGCGTAAATCCAGTTCTTCTACCAGACTGTCAAAGGGGTATATTTGGTGTTCATACGCCTCCAGAGCCGTTTTTTTCAGCTGTTGTAAAAAATCGTCATACGTATCTTCACTCTTGATTGTATCCCGATAAGCTAGGACATTCATGTAAAGTCCGATCAGGTGTTCAAATTTTTCTTGATTCCTTCCAGCAATAACACTACCCACAATGATATCGCTTTGCCCAGTATAACGATATAGAAGAACCTTTACAATAGCCAATAGCGAGATAAATAGGCTGACATGATTTTTCTTATTAAATTTATATAATTTTTCTAACATCGAAAAAGAGATATCAAAACTGATTAAATCTCCTTCATAGCTTTGAACGGTAGGGCGATTAAAGTCATAAGGCAATTCCAGTATGGGTATTTCCCCTGCAAATTTTTCATGCCAGTATTGGCGGTGAATCGACATCTTTTCATCAGCTAAAAGCTGGTTTTGCCAAGCCGCATAGTCCTTATATTGAATTTGTATAGCTGGGAGCGAATTTTCTTTACCGTAAATGAATTGTTCATATAAACAACAGAGTTCACGAACCAAAATATTGAGAGACCACCTATCGCATATAATGTGATGGATATTAAACAGCATAATATGCTGGTTTTCACCCATTTTCAGAAAATGTATTCGCAGGAGAGGCCCTTTAGTTAAGTCAAAAGGAACCGTCGTATTTTCGTGCAACAACTCTATCGTTTTTTGCTCATGATCTGGCACCAAAGTGAAATCTTGGAAACCAACACGGAAATTGACTTGTTTGAGTATCTTTTGCACGGGCTTTCCATCCACTTCTAAAAAGACGGTTCGTAAAGATTCATGGCGTTTTATTATTTCTCTAATAGACTGTTCAAAGGTCTCTAAATTAAGTTTTCCTGTAAAGGTGAATGCGACTGGTATGCTATAAGTCCCAGTGTCGCCTTGCATCTTATCTATGATCCAGAGACGATGTTGGGCATGAGATAGCTCATAGAAAGGTTGGTCTGGAAGAGGCTGTATATCATAGTATGCGGATTTTTCTGTGCCAGTTATGAGTTGTGCCAGTTTTCTAATGGTCGTATTTTCAAAAAGTTCTTTCAGGGTGACTTCAACCTTTAACTCCCTATATATTCTGGATATAATCCGCAGGGCTTTTAGAGAATGTCCACCGATTTCAAAGAAAGAGCTGTTAACACCCACTTCTTTAATATCTAAGATATCTCCCCATATCTGTGCCAGTTTTTCTTCCATATCATTGGCAGGAGGCACATATTTTATCTGTTCATAGATAAGCTTTTCTGGTTTTGGGAGTGCTTTTCTATCTACTTTGCCGTTGATATTTAGGGGCAATTCGTCCAGTTTCACATAAAAGGATGGTATCATATAACTGGGTAGTATACGATCCAGATAAACTTTTATTTCTTCTGAAGTGATGGCATTTTTTTCAGTGTAATAACAAACGAGGATTTTTTCATTTTCCTTACTTTTATGGGCAATGACAACCACCTGATCGATTGAATCGTAACCTATTAATGCCTTTTCTATTTCACCTAATTCTATCCTGATGCCATTTACCTTTACCTGTGAGTCTAATCTGCCTATGAAATCTATACGCCTGTCCGGCAGATACCTACCAAGATCACCTGTTTTATAGACGATATCCTCATTTTCCTGATGCAATGGATTTTGTATAAAGTTTCTACCCGTCATTTCAGGGTCATTGTAATAACCCTTGCTCCTGAAAGGTGTCTTTATGTATATATCGCCTATTTCACCTATTTCGCATAGCCTGTTTTTCTTGATTATGAGTGCCGCAGTATTTGAAATCGGTTGGCCTACATGAACGATTGAATCTGGATTAACCGGTTTTTCTTTGATACGGTGAAATGTCTTTATCATGGTGGTCTCTGAGGGACCATACATATTGACCAACTCAATCCGAGTGCCAATAAGCGCCATCCATCGTATGACATCCCGCCCATAAATAGCTTCACCGGCCATCAGGATATGCTTTAACTCTGGCAGGGCAAGCCTTTCATTTCGGGTATCAAGTTCCTTTGTAATCAGCCTGAATAGGGAGGGCACACAATGGACAAGGGTTATTTTTGAATCCGTCATCCAGTCAATCAATCGGCTGATGTTTTCCCTTACCTTTCGTTCGGGTATGCAGACTCTCCCCCCTGAAATGAGTGGAACGAATATATCTCTAAGGCTGGCATCAAATGTGACCGGGGCCAGTTGGGTTCCCTTTATCTGTTCATCAAGCCCAAATTCCTTAATCTCCCAGTGAATAAAGTGACTGAGACTCTTATGACAGCCGACTATGGCCTTTGGCTCACCTGTAGAACCAGAGGTATACATTATATAGTTACTATCATCTGGGGATGGTAGTACAATCTTTTCATGGATTCCCTCTTTAACAGATAGGTTGAGTTCGCCGTCAACAGTAAGCATCTGACATGGCTTTTCTTGTAGGCCTCTCAGTTTATCTATGCGATGTTTTTCCGTAACAATCACTTGCGGTACGGTTTTATTTAAAATATACCTGAGTCGTGATTCTGGAAAGGTCATGTCTAGGGGTAAAAGAATGCCGCCTGCCTTCATGATGCCAATCATGTAGGCTATGTATTCTATGCTACTTTCTAATGTGATAGCGACGATAACTTCTTTTTTTACTCCTATTTCTATAAGGTTTTGTGCTATTTGATTGGCATTATCATTTAGTGCCTTATAGGTAATATTACGAACGCCATGCTCTACAGCGATATTGTTGGCAAACTGATCTATCTTTGATTCAAATACAGTATGAATTATCTTTTTATTTAGTGCTGACACCTTACACGCTTCCTTATTTATTTTCAAAATATTCTAATTTTTTTGCTATCAAGAGTGGATCGACAAAATGTATATCATTGAATGTATATCATTGTATGCCTAGTTTCATATTATTTTTCAAGTGGTTACTCCATCTTTCACAAAACCTGCCAAGTTTTCAAAACCTAGCAGGTTGATAACCGGAAATTATTTTTCCTATATGGTGTTGATATTCTTCGTGTTGGATTTGTAAAATTTTCAATTATACCCCTCGGTTCGGTCATTCATAGAGTAGAAACAATATTTTATTATATAAATCAATGATTTACCAATATTACTCCAGTTTTATTATCTTAAAAAATGGAATAAAAAAACCTAAATTATTGTTTTATATAGGCATAATAACCACCGAACCGTGAATTATACAGAAATATTCCCATTTTCTAGGTAATAATAAATATCAACAAGTGACGTTCACAAATTATAGGATGCGACTTGCTTAAAGAATATATAGGGTCACTCTGAAAAACTAGTGAAGGTGTTTTAAATCAATGGTTTATGAATCCTGTCAGGCGAAAAAAGCGTATTTTGTACAAGCACTCGTGCAAGATATATCGATCATTCATAAGCCTTCCTTGTCATTGCTCTGTAACTACAAGGATTGCTTATAATAAAGGATAATATCCCCACTTTCTGTGAGTTAATAAGTCTCACCATCAGTCAATTTGATCAGGATAATATCCTGACTGGTTGTGAGTTTATAAGTCTCAGCATCAGTCAATTCGAGATGAAACTTAACGACATTTTGACTCAAGCCGTTTGGCACAATCTAATCCTTTATTATAAGTAATCCTTGTCGTTATAAATCGGTTTAAAAAAAACTTGAACATCGAGTATATAATATTTTAAATTTATCTTCAATAAGAAAACCATTTTTCAAATTCAAATATGAGGGGCTTTTTCAAAATGAAAAAGAAATTGTAATCTAATTATAGTGATCGACAGCAAAGAAGGGTCAAAAAATGTCATCTATTTCTTATTTAAAACAATCAGTTACAAAAAAAATAGAGAATCCTTCTATGGTGACGACCACTATATAGGCTTTCAGAAAAAGGAGTCCAAACTTTAGTTTGGCAGAACCAAGCTAAAGCTGGCAGACTCCGACCAAAAAATTTATCTGAAAAACTATAGAATTTCATCTAAAGTCGTTTAGCAGATCATTTCTTTTCTTAGTAGTGCCCCACAAGGTAGTGGTAAAAATTTTGTCAAGTTGAGGACACAATGCTTTTGAAATTTTCACCACGGAGCGAAGGGGCACTACCGGAAAAACAATTTCGTACCATGAGAATTGGTTAATCTCTTGATCGCCACCTCAACACAGCCTATTTACCGATTTCAACACAAACCGACTGAATGAGGAAAAGTTTAAACCCAATTGATTATTTTCTATTTTTATTTAACAAAGCGAGTTTCCATAATTCAAAAATCAACAACCGTCCAATCATCGCATTATTTGTCATACGTTGAAAATAGCTTTTAGTCGGTTTAAAGAATTCTTTTATAAAATCATTGCCCAATATTTCTACCGAATGACTATTATAATCGAAAACCACATCTTTTGCATAATCTTTAAGTCCACCATTTAGCCACGTTTCAAAAGGCACTTTAAAGCCTTGTTTTCTTCTAGTTAAAATAGAAGAGGGTAGGTAATTTGCTAATCCCTGTTTAAAAATTTTTTTGCCAAGTCTTTTCTCAGGTGAAATGTTGATAACATAACGCAATAAGTCTTCATCAAGAAAAGGTGTTCTCGCTTCAATACCAAAAGCCATTGTCATTCGATCCACTTTCATTAATAAACCATTTGGCAATAATGAATGACGTTCAAAATTGGTCATTTTACACAGAAAGTCATTTGAGCAAAGCTCTTTTTCAAAGGAATTGAAAAAATGATCAACTTTTCTAACTCCTTTTTTTCTTATGAACTGGGGTGCGAAAGAATTTAGATAAAAATAAAGCCATTTTTTGATAGCTTCTGGAACATAATTAAAAAATCCCCCTCCCATTTTGTGTTCTATATAACCACCAAACACTTCATCTCCCCCTTCTCCTACTAAAACGACTTTTAGATTATATTCTTTTAATTTTCGCGCCACAAAAAAAGTGGCAATTCCACCTCCATCCGCATGCGGTTCGTCCATAAACCAAACTATCTTAGGTAGTTCATCCAAAATATCGTTAAGGTTTATAGTCAATTCAATATGTTCAGTATTTTCTTGCTGGGCAATTTGTCTCGCAAAAGGAAATTCATCATCAGATGCACCAAATCCAACCGTAAATGTTTTGATAGGTTGTTCAACCATTCTACTCATGGTTACGGCAATTGCACTTGAATCTACTCCGCCTGATAATAACACACCGATTGGCACATCGGCTACTAATCTTTTTTTGACGGACTCAAAAAATAGTTCTCTAATGATGTCTTCATCCGTTCCATCACGATGAGGGCATGGATGATCAAATAATTTCCAATAGTTAATAATTTGCACTTCCTTACCAGACACTTTTTTTAAATAAGAGGCTGGTGGTAGCTTGTGAATACCGTCGATAATAAATTCATTGGTTAGGGTATATCGGAAAGTTAAATAGCTAAAAAATGCGTCTTCAGAAATGGTTGTTGGACAATCTTTAGAATAAAGTAACGCCTTTAGTTCAGAAGCAAAAAAAAGTTTATCTTGTTTGGTAAAGTATAACAGCGGTTTTTTTCCAAAACGATCCCTATACAAATAAAGAGTATCTTCTCGCTTATTATAAAGGGCAATAGCAAACATGCCATCCAGTTTTTCAACAAAACGTTCTCCATATTCTATATAGGCATTGAGTATCACTTCTGTATCAGAGTGGGTTCTGAAAATGACTCCTCTTGATTCTAACGTCTTTCTAATTTCTCTATAATTATAAATTTCACCGTTATAACTAAGAATGACGGTATTTTCAGAATTGACCATTGGTTGATTGGCATCACTGGATAAGTCAATAATTGATAATCTGACATGCCCTAATGTACAGTTATCATTTTCAATAAATCCATTCGCATCTGGCCCACGGTGTTTCATAACCTGAACCATCTCCTGTATCAATTCAAAATTCTTGGTACCGTAAAAACCACAAATTCCACACACTCATTAGTCTCCGATTCATTTAAGTTAACTAATACTAACGAACATTAACAATAGCACCCATAAGGGTGGGTGAATCTACCAAAGACCGAACGAAAATACCTCTAGCTCCGTTCAGGTCGCGGTCAAGTGTGATACCACCTGACCTAATGACTCTTGAGCCACCGACTTTTTTGACTTCGCCAGTCCAACTCACGGTTTTACTGGTATAAGCTTCACAAACATCAATCACTTTTTTGCCAAACTCAAGGGCCTTGTTTTTCAAACGCATTTTGAATTGATAATGCGCCCACGTCAACATGGCCCTGACAGTCTTTGAACGAAGCTTGCGATGAGATTTTCCCACCATTTGGCTTGTCTCAAAAGTCGGTAATAATATCACATCAAAGTTATCCACGAAAAAACGAGCCGTTTTAAAATGGATTTCTTTAGTGAGATTCTTAATCTTTTTTCTGATTCTGGCTTGGGCTCTCTTCATCTCGCGTTTCGCCTTACCGGTGGCTTTACTTGTACGCGAGATTAAATCATCCAAATGAAAGCAAAGCCGTTGAATACGTCCAAAATCATCATAACCAATGTGTCCGGCGACATTCTCTGAATAAAAAGATTGAAATGTCCGCACTCCCGGATCAAGAGCAACCACACGCCCTTGGTTCTCGGCTACGTGGGTTATTGTTTTATGGGGTACGGACAAAAACCATTCATTGTACTGATAAATCAATCGGCTATCCAAAGGCGATTCGGGTAAAGATTCGCTTAAACGTAAGCCTTTACCTGAAACACGCGGATAAATCCCAGCGTCCTTTATAGCCGACTTTGGTATATAACAAGACTGCGTTGGTGCTTTACGGCTCCTAAAGCTGGGATGCCCTTTGGCTTTCCAAAAGGCTTGATGCGCTTCTTTAACGGCAATCCCTTTTATTTGAAAAGGGACATCATCACACCATTCAGGCAACCGTTTTAGCAAATCCTTTTTAATGTCCATCCATGAAGGCGAAAAATTGACACAAGACCGAATATAGTCAATAGTCTGGTTAAAGGTATATCGGCTGCAATCATGCCATTTCTTAAACGTCTGCTTTTGTTTTTGGGTCGGATAAAGCTTGACGGACTTGGCTTTTGTCGTTTCATAGGACGTGCATTCGACAACCGAAGACGTGAAGAATGCAGAGAAGGTTTGTTGTGAGTGATCTCGCTTCGCTTCGTTACTTCGTTTCCTGCTCTGGGGATAAATTAGTCTGCTTGAGAACCACGATTTTTCCACCGTTTTGCTCAACGACCCATTCGATGAGGTCGAATCCAAATCTTGTAAGGCGGTCTTTATGGGCAACCACAATTTTGAGCTTATCACCTTGCATTGCACGTCCCAATATGGTTTTAAGCCCTTTACGCTTATAGTTGAGGGAACGAATGATGTCTTTGATGATTGATCGAGCAAAGCTTCGGAACGAAGTTTCAGCTTCTGGGTATTTCGATTGCATAAACTCAACTTGCCGGTTGAGGTCATTGCGCTGTTTTGGATTTGAGACTCGGCAATGGCAGATGGTGATAAATTCTTTTCTTTGTAGACCAAGGTAGGACTCAACATTATACCGTCGATGCCCTGATTCTGTCCTAAAAGACTCAATGGTTCCATTTTCTGCGTCTATCCGTAATGTATTGGGGTGTCAACCTAAAATTTTACGTTGCGAATCTGCTTGTTAAATATCTCATACATATATAGGTATGTTTTATAAAAAATCAAGTATAATTCGTTAGTTTTCTATGAATTTTATCAAATTTTTAAGTACCTTATTAGAAATCTTCACTGATTTCCATCGTCACATTTAAAAAATTTTCTTTCTCTCCTTTCTCCTTTTCGGTCATCAGCAAGGTTCGGAGTTTTCCCAGTTCAATACCCGGTTTATGAATCACT
>Ga0233403_10000416_pt1 | contig 19995 bp, 20 predicted proteins | sample Na_oxic_1_MG_FD_179866 | JGI IMG/M metagenome (GOLD analysis project Ga0233403, IMG submission 179866) | Seawater microbial communities from Saanich Inlet, British Columbia, Canada - Na_oxic_1_MG | ecosystem: Environmental > Aquatic > Marine > Inlet | place: Canada: British Columbia | collected...
CAATCGCCAAGGTGCGTTTGCTGAATATTTGGTGATCCCTGCATTTAATGCGTTTAAAATTCCTGACAATATCAGTGACGAGTTGGCTGCTATTTTTGACCCATTTGGTAATGCAGTACATACTGCGTTGTCGTTTGATTTGGTTGGTGAAGATGTCTTAATTACCGGAGCAGGTCCAATTGGGATCATGGCTGCAGCAGTCGCTAAACATGTCGGTGCAAGGCATGTAGTGATCACTGATATCAATCCATATCGCTTGGCGTTAGCTGAACAAATGGGAGCTACGCGCGCGGTTAATGTCGCAAACACGCAATTAACGGATGTGATGGCACAGTTGGGTATGACGGAAGGCTTTGATGTGGGTTTGGAAATGTCCGGTGTGCCGGTGGCGTTTAGTGATATGCTAGCAAAAATGAATCACGGTGGTAAAATAGCCATGCTCGGCATTCCCCCTGATAATGTCTCGATAGACTGGAATCAGGTAATTTTTAAAGGATTGACGATCAAAGGTATTTACGGTCGAGAAATGTTTGAGACGTGGTACAAGATGGCGAGTTTAATTCAAAGCGGATTGGATTTACGTCCGATCATTACCCATGAATTCCCTGTCGAAGAGTTTGCGACAGGATTTACGACAATGAACTCAGGTCAGTCTGGAAAAGTGATTTTGGATTGGCAACAATAATATAATAAACAGGGATCTCTAAGAATGGTAAATTTTGAGCACATCAGTGTCGAACAGGCGAAAACAATGATGGCAACGGATAAGGTTGCAGTTGTTGATATTCGTGATGAAAGTATGTTTAATCTGGCACACATTCCTAATTCTATGCATTTGCATGGAGGAGTGATGACTCAGTTTATGCAAGACACGGATGAAGACACGCCTGTGATTGTGACTTGCTATCATGGGATCAGCAGTCAGCCTGCGGCACAATATATCGCGGAGCAAGGTTATACCAAGGTGTATAGTCTTGATGGCGGATTTACCCAGTGGCAAAGTACATATCCTGAAGATATCGCAACGATTACTGAGTAAATTATGCAAATGTTGGTGTGTTTTAGTCGCCCACAACCGGCGCACATGTTGATGGATTATTTAACGGCGCAGCGGATTTCATCCATTGTCCGTGAAGTAGATGGTCAGTATTGCGTCGAGTTAGAGCACGAGCATGATATGGCTCAGGCTAAAACCATCACTCAGCATTTTATTGATGCACCGAATGATCCGCGTTATCAAGCTGCTAGTTGGGATAATGGCAGTGTGGATAGCCGTATGACTTCTGCATCTAAGCCGTCGACTCAGCAATGGTGGCAAAGTCCGCAAATCATGGTGCAGTTGCGAACTTACCCATTAACTTATTTGACTCTGACCCTAAATATCATAGTGTTTGCCTTGATGAGCGTCAGTTATGAAACGCGCATGTGGGTCGATTCGCATTTATTTATTGTGCCTATCAATGAACTACAACAAACTTCACAGTGGTGGCGTTTGTTAACCCCTGATTTTTTGCATTTTTCCTTGTTGCACATCGCCTTTAATTTATTGTGGTGGTGGATCTTGGCCCGTCCAATTGAACAGTACTTAGGTAAAATAAGCCTGCTCATCACCTTTGTCGTAATTTCATTATCAGCTAACATGGGTCAGTTGTATGTGGATGGTCCTAATTTTGGCGGCATGTCGGGCGTGGTGTATGGGCTATTGGGCTTTACTTGGTGGTTAGGTTGGCTCAAACCGCAATGGGGCTTTAAGGTACAACCGCAGATTGTCGGCTTTATGCTAGTGTGGTTGGTGATAGGGTATGCCGATGTCTTGTTTGTGTCGATGGCCAATACTGCTCACACACTCGGTTTGGTATCTGGATGTCTCTTGGCATTGCTGTGGTCGGCACTCGGCTCGCAAATTGGGTCTAAGCGCTAATATTTAAGTGCTAGGACCTAAGCGCTGGTGCTATATGAAGAGTATGACAGCCTTAGGTATTGTACAAATACTTGGTAAAAAACAAGTCCTTGATCACCTCATCACCCATCTCTGATTTGAGCGCCATGCGCAGTTCTTTGAGGATCTCGATACGCAAGCTTTCACGCCCGGTTAACGATTTGATTTGGGACTCGTCTTTTTTACCAATGACATCGATGATTACGGCACGCATCAACGGTAAGTGATGTTCGGCAGCAGGGATCATTGCAAGATCGGACACCATGAGTTCGATAGCAATACGTAAAAAACCAATGCGTGAAGAACTGCCCGTTACATAGTTGGTGACAATTTCGGGATCTAAACTTAAATAGCCAATCGGAGCTGGTTCGTCTTCCGCTAGAGTGGGTTTTGCATGGAGTAAGCACAAGCAAGCACACAGTGAAATAAATATCAGTCGCATCGATAAATCCAATTAAGTAAAAGGTATTTTTAATATATCGGTAAATACGCTAAAATCTGATGGTTTTTATCCGATCATTTCCTCTGGAGTTGGTGTGTTAGCGAATCCACATCCCACATTACACGCCCCATTTATCGAATCATGGTTCGATACCAATGCGCTGTGTTTATTTTCGACAGCGTCGGCTCCAAGCGATCAGTGCCGTGAGTGGTTACTCAATATTGAATCATTAACTGAGCGCTTAACTCAGCAATGCGAGACCTTTTCCGTTTCGCTATTAGGGCAACATACTAATGTATCGGGTAATGCTATCGCTGCGGATGAACTTGCGTTAGTTGCTCATGATGACGATACGTGCCAACAGCTAGTGATCCGCGAGGTCGTGTTGCAGGGGGATGCACAACCTTGGGTGTTTGCTCGTTCGATCTTTCCCGTTGCCTTAACGCAAGGTGCGTTACATGAGATTGGCGAGCAACCATTAGGTAAACTCTTATTTAATGATCCGCGGTTTCAACGTCAGCCATTTATGGTGTCGTTTATGCCACCTGAGTCGGCTTTTGTGCAACATTTGTTAATCCAAAAAATCATCTCGGCCGAAGTGCTAGCAGAGCATCTACGCACGCATTCAGGGATCTGGGCGCGGCGGTCTGTTTTTACCTATTTGGAGCATCATATATTGGTCAATGAAGTCTTTTTACCAGGAGCACCTGCTTATGCATAGCCTCAAAGGCATGTGGTTGTTAATGCGCATGGATAAGCCGGTGGGCATATATTTGTTGTTATGGCCAACATTATGGGCGTTATGGTTAGCGTCTGTTGGCATGCCCGAATGGGATGTGTTATTGATTTTTGTATTGGGCGTAGTGGTAATGCGCGCGGCAGGCTGTGTGATTAATGATATTGCCGATCGCAAGATTGATGGGCATGTACAACGCACAAATGCACGTCCATTAATTACAGGACAAGTCAGTTTACGCCAAGCGTGGGGATTATTTGCTGGTTTGATATTTTGCGCGTTGATATTGGTGTTACAACTAAATATCCAAACGCTGTATTTGTCATTTGTGGCTGTGTTGTTAGCCAGTGCTTATCCTTTTATGAAACGCTACACGCATTTTCCACAGGTGGCGTTAGGCGCTGCATTTAGCTGGGCTATCCCCATGGCGTTTATGGCAGTCAATCAACATGTGCCTGTGTGGGCATGGTGGTTATATGCGGCTAATTTAGCCTGGACAGTGGCCTATGACACACAATATGCCATGGTGGATCGCGATGATGATCTCAAGATCGGGGTAAAATCCACAGCGATTGCCTTTGGTCGCTATGATGTAATGTGGATAGCGGTGTTACAGTTAGTGACGTTGGGCTGTTTGGGGATGGTGGGCCTACTATTACATTTGCCTATAGTATACTGGGTGTCACTTGCTGTCGTATGTGGGATGTTTATGTATCACCAACGATTGCTTAAAGACCGAGAGCGCGATGCGTGCTTCAGGGCCTTTATTCACAATCATTGGGCGGGGCTTGTGGTGTGGTTAGGACTCGTCGGGAGCTTTTTCTAACGCATCCAGCCGTTGTTCTAATGCCATGAGTTTTTCACGTGTGCGCAGAAGTACTTGAGATTGCACGTCGAACTCTTCACGAGTCACAATATCCATACGCGCCAGTTGTGCTTGAATGACTTGTTTGACTTTGCCTTCGGTTTCTTCTGCCATTTTTTTCATGCCATCAGGCATCGAGTCGGTAATGGACTTAGCAAATTCTTCAATTTTCTTTGGATCTAACATTGGGCTTTCCTTAACAAAGTACTTATTTGAGGGTTTATTGTAACCCTATAGGCAAAAGTTTCAATGCAAACTTTTCCTCTGATACGCTATAATCCGCCCCATGAAATTAAATCCAGCTCAAGATCAAGCAGTCAAGTTTATCTCAGGCCCATGCCTCGTATTAGCAGGCGCCGGTAGTGGTAAAACACGCGTAATCACCAACAAAATCGCCCACCTTGTCAGAGAGTGCGAGATGCCCGCACGCTTTATTGCTGCGGTGACCTTTACCAACAAAGCCGCTCGTGAAATGAAAGAGCGTGTAACCCAAACGTTGAGTAAAGTCGAAGCGCGAGGCTTAAAAGTCTCGACCTTTCATACCCTTGGCCTAAACATTATCAAATCCAATGTTAAAGCACTGGGGCTGAAGCCTGGGTTTTCGTTGTTTGATGACAAAGACACGATGGCACTCTTAAAAGACTTAACCGAAGTAGAGTATGACGGTGATAAGGATCTTCTGAAGTTTTTACAAACCAGTATTTCCAATTGGAAAAATGATTTGTTGTTACCTGAGCAACTGCTTAAAACCGCTCACTCTCAAGAAGAAAAGCAACTGGCTGAATATTACCGCCAATACCAAAGTCATTTACGGGCATACAATGCCTTAGACTTTGATGATTTGATTTTGATGCCGACGCTGTTGTTGAAACATAACGAAGCGGCGCGCCTTAAAATCCAATCCAAAATCAAATACCTGTTAGTGGATGAGTACCAAGATACCAATACTTCACAATATGATTTGGTGAAGCTGTTGGTCGGTGAGCGTCGTCGTTTTACTGTAGTAGGAGATGATGATCAATCGGTGTATTCATGGCGTGGGGCGCGGCCTAGAAACTTACAATTGTTACAAGAAGACTTTCCCGAGCTAAATGTCATTAAGCTTGAGCAAAATTATCGTTCGTCTGGGCGGGTGTTGCATTGTGCCAATATTCTGATTCAAAATAACCCGCATATTTTTGACAAGACGTTGTTTAGTGAGATGGCGTATGGCGAAACATTAAAAGTCGTCGTCGCCAAAAATGAAGATCACGAAGCTGAGCGAGTCGTTGCTGAATTGATTGCGCATAAGTTTATTAATAATACGCATTTTGCAGACTACGCCATATTGTATCGCGGTAATCATCAGTCTAGAGTGTTCGAAAAGTTATTAATGACTAACCGAATTCCGTATAAAATCAGTGGTGGTACGTCGTTTTTTGGTCGTCCTGAAATCAAAGATATCATGGCCTATTTACGTTTAGTGGTAAATCAAGATGATGATAATGCATTGCTGCGGATCATCAATACCCCTAATCGTGGCATTGGTCGTGCTACCTTAGAAAAGCTCGGTAATTTTGCTAACGAGAAACAAACCACCATGTTTAGCGCTGCTTGTGATGATGATTTGCGCGGTGTGTTAGCGGGTCAGGCGTATTTTGCTGTATCTCAGTTTAGCCGGTGGATTGTCGAAGTATCAGATAATGCCGTGCGCGGTGATACCGAAGCTGTAGTACGGGATTTAATCAAATCGATTGGTTATGAAGAATGGCTGTATGAACACAGTGCCTCACCTAAAGCGGCGGAAATGGCTATGGCTAATATTTCGACCTTGTTTAAGTGGGTGACTAATATGCTCAAGGGGACGTCGACTGAGCCTGCGATGAGCTTGTCAGAGGTGGTTAATCGCTTAATTTTACGTGACATGATGGAGCGTGGTGAAGATGACAGTGATGGCGATCAAGTACAGTTGATGACATTGCATGCGTCTAAAGGCTTGGAGTTTCCTTATGTCTATATGGTCGGTATGGAAGAAGGCTTATTGCCTCATCAATCCAGTATTGATGAAGATAATGTCGAAGAAGAACGCCGTTTAGCCTATGTAGGTATTACGCGTGCCCAGCGTGAATTAACCTTTAGTATTGCCCGTGAGCGTCGTCAATATGGTGAGGTGATTAATCCTGAGCCGAGTCGTTTTTTGTATGAGTTACCAAGCGATGATGTTGAATGGGAATTTGATAAACCGCAAAAAACCGCTGAAGAACGTCAAGAGACTGGAGTTAAAAGCATTGCTAACTTACGTGGTATGTTGGGCGGATAAGTCAATTATTCGCCATCACCATAGATCCGCTGAGCTTTGCTTAACCCTTTACCTTGGGCATATTCAATGTTCATTTGATGCATAGCGGCAAGTTGATTATCATCATCCACACCATCAATGATTAAGCGACATTGTAATTGGTCAGTGATCGCTTTGACCGAGTGAATAAACTTGGCATGACGCTGGGAACGAGGCAAGGCACGGGCGTATTGTTTATCGATTTTGACGTAATCAAACGGGATCGCAAACAAATCACTAATTGAAGCAATGCCACTGCCAAAATTATCTAAAATAATCGATATTCCTACACGTTTAAGCTTTTTCACTGCACTTTGCACCGAAGTGGCTCTATTTTGAAAATTATACTCATCAAATTCTAAAGCAAGATGCCGTGGATTGATCCCCGATGCACTGATTTTATTAATGAGGGCTTCAGTCATATGTGCTTGAGTTATATTTTGCACAGAGATATTGACGGCGACAATCGGCGCATTGGCTTGTTTTTCACGGTGGCGAATATAGTTAATCGCATAGTCGAGTAGCAATGTATCTATGTCACTAGTAAGGCGTGTCTGTTCGGCGATACGCCAAAATTTATCACGTTTAATTTGACCTAATTCAGGATGAAACCAGCGAATAAAGCATTCGTAATAGGGCGTCGATAAATCCGTAAGATTGACGACCGGCTGCAAAAAGCATTCAAACTCACTTTGTTGCATGGACTGGCGAAAATCTTTTTCTAACGCGATAGATTCAAGTAATTCTTGGCGCATACTTTCGTTAAAAATGACCGCTTGGCCACGCCCAAGATCTTTGGCGTGATACATAGCAGCATCGGCATCACGCAGCACCTCGTCAGCAAGATTATAGTCTTCGTTAAGGATGGCAATTCCGAGGCTAGCTCCGGTACGTATATCTTTGCCTTCGTATTCAAATGGCTCATTTAACGCATTTAAAATTCGATTAGCGACGATTTCAACATCGATATCTTGTTTGTAGTTATCTAATAAAATGACAAATTCATCTCCACCAAAGCGAGAAAGCGTGTCATGTGAGCGTACGCATAATTCCAAACGATGGGCGACTTCTGTTAACAAGTCATCGCCAGCTTGATGCCCCAAGCTATCGTTGATCAGTTTAAAGCGATCCAAATCAATAAAAATGACGGCAAACAAATTATTGGCAAAGCGCTTTTTGTTAGCGACCGCCAACTCTAAGCGTTGAATAAAAAAGGCACGATTCATCAAACCCGTGAGAGTATCGTAAAACGCATCATGCATCAGTTTGATTTCGGCTTGCTTGGATTTTTCGATTTCAGCTTGAAGCTGGCTGACTGCTTGTTTTAACTCTTCGGTTCGCTCCGCGACTTGGTGTTCAAGTCGGGCATTGGATTGGCTGAGGGCATCAGCGTTTTTGCGGCGCTGCAAAGCAATACCAATATGATGTGATACAAAGCGCATCAGCTCGACATCGCGTTGTGTGTACTTTTTACCTTGTCCATAGGATTGGATCGCAATCATGCCTAGTAGCTGTTTTTCAGCGAGTAAGGGCGCACCGAGCCATGATTGTGGGTTGTTGAGCATGCTTTGCGCTAGGGTTACATTCATTGCACCGCTTTCGGCCAAATCCAACGCTTGGGGCGAATTAATCAGTTCTACTGAGCCGGTCGAAAACACATATTGAGTTAAGGTGTTGATCAACTCATCAGGTTCAGCCATATGAGGTTCAGGATGATTGAAGAAGACACAATGTGGTGGCTGCTCGGCCTCGACCAACATAATAATACAATTAGGTGCATTGATAAGGTCGCGCAGGATGAAATGTAATTTGGCATAAAATGCTTCCATATCACTGGTGACATTGGCTGCAAGTTCAGAGATATTAAATAAGGCAGTTTGCAGTACTTCTATACTTTCGCGATTTTGAATTTCTTTTTCAAGTTCGGTATTGATCGTTTTGAGTTGGCGAGTGCGATGCTGTATGGTCTGTTCGGTGATCTCTCGAAACTTGACTCGCTCTACTGCGGTTAATATATTTTGTGACACAAAACCTAATATAGCCAAATCATCTTCACTAAAGCTAATCCGTTCATTATAACTTTGCACAACTAAACAACCGACAGTACGTCGGTTCTGTTTTAATGGCACGCCCACTAAATCAGAGGGTTTGGTACCGACAATTTGAATATTGAACTCTTTGCAGCGGGCATCGCGGTTTTCTTGGGTGAGGAGTAACGGCTCTCCACTATGGACCAAATACTCAGTGATGCTAGCGGTTAGTTCATCTGCAGAAAGATGTGATTCAATCAGTTGGTCATGTTCATCGATGAAATAAGCAAAGTCATATTCGCGTTTATCTTCATCATAAAAGCACACATACATGTTATCGGCGACCATGAAGCTATCCACAATGTCATGGATCTGGGTATACAGCTGAGATAAATCGGAGACGGAGGATGAGGTCTCCGAAATGGTCAACAGGGCTTTTTGAACGCGCTCTGCATGTTTGTATTTCAGCGTCATCCGTTGAAATTCAGGAACGAGTTCGCGCAGTTCTTCTTGTGATAATTGCCCAGTGGTTGATGCCATGTAATATCTGAAGTAATTCAACGATATTAAAAATATAGTACTAAATAATGGATTTAGGGAATTTTAGCGATAAAAAAGGCCGCATCGGCGACCTTTTAAGCGTTTTAACTAGTGTGACTAGGCGTTACGCTTACTCAACACCTTCGGTCATGTAATCAATCGCTGACATGATATCGTCTTCGGAACAGTTACCACATGCACCCATTGGTGGCATTGCGTTAATACCTTTGATTGCATTGCGCCATACGCCTTTTTTGCCTTTTTCAGCTAGACGAGGACCCCAGTCACCTGCATTTTGCGTTTTAGGCGCACCTAATACACCAGAGCTATGACAAGCCGCGCACGCACCTTTATAAATATCTTCACCAGAACGAGGACCTGATGCTGTCGCGCCAGCCGCCGCAGCGCCCGCTACATGCACACTACCGACAGGTTGAATGCGTGCTTTAAGTTCATCGTTTGTTTCGAATGCTTGTACACTAAACAAAGTTAATGCAACGACAGCCAAGGTGACTAACTGTTTTAATTTCATGGGAATATCTCCATTTAGTGATGTCTAAAAAATAATCTGCACTATTATAACGACAAAAGTCCGCGCAGCAATAGCTTTTAGTATTATCCGTGTAAAAGTTGCAATACTATCGTGACAGTCTATGCTTTAGTTACACCAAGGTTTAGCACAAGGAATGTGACGTAAGGTGACCTTTTGGACTTTATTTTCTTATCTTAAAACGCATCGTGTCGCGATGGCGCTGATCTTAGTATTGCTGATCGGGGAAACGGGTATCAGCTTACTTATTCCATATTTGATTGGTCAGTTTACCGGACTGCTCGCATCTGATGCTGCCCCTATATCCATAGGTGGAGTGTCATTATCTCTCGATTTTTCTGCAAACCTTTCAGAACCTACTCTCGCCTCAGGCAGTTTTTGGCAAGACCAAGCATTATGGACGGTATTGGCAATCTGGGTAGGATTGCTGTTCGTACAAATGCTGCTGCGTTTTCAAACCGGTTTCCGCACCAATGTCATCGGTGCACGTGTATTAGCCCACCTTAGCTGCCAGGTTTACGACCACATCCAAGCGTTACCGTTAAGTTATTTTGTCACGCAACGCAAAGGCGCAGTTATCGCACTATTAAGTAATGATGTGCAGGTAGTGAGCTTCTTTTTGACCGGCGTGTTAACGGGATTGGTGCCGGAGTTATTGTTAGTGCTAGGGGTGGGGACCATGATGTGGATTTTGCATCCGCAGATTGCTTTGGTGATCATGATTTGCGTGCCGCTATTTTTTATTTTGGTCAAAATCTTAAGTCGCGCTATTAAGCCGTTATCCGAACAAGTGGTGTCCACTCAAGCGCAAGCTGTCGCATTGGTTAGTGATAATGTGCAACACATAAGCTTGGTCAAAGCGTTCAATCGCGAAGCGCAATCTTCCACTGAATTTGCCACGAATGCCCAGCACCTGTTGGCGCTGCGCAGTAAAATGCTGACCATCCAAGCCTTTATAACGCCATTCATACAACTGTGCATTGCCTTGGGCATACTTGGGATTGTATTGGTCAGTGTGGTCAATTTGCAATCTGCACAAATCAATATTCCTCAAATGATAACCTTGCTGTTATATGGGGCGTTGTTTGCCAAGCCGATGGGGGTCTTTGCTGGTCTTTATGGGCAAGTGCAACAAGCACAAGGTGCAGCTAAACGCATTATCCACTTACTCAATGAGCCTGTGGAGGAAAACACCGATGTCTTACCTGATATTGATGAAGATAGCGATATTGTGGGACAGGTAAGTATCAAGGATCTGAGTTTTACATATCCGCTCGGTGAGACGTTATTTACACAGGTCAACTTTGACCTAACACCTGGGCAAATAGGAGTGATAGTAGGTAAAAACGGCCGTGGTAAAACGACGTTATTAAATTTGATTATGCGTTTTATCGATCCCGACTCAGGCACTATCAGCCTCGATAACAAACCTATTCAATTTTATAATTTAGGTTCTATTCGACGTCAATTTGGTTTGGTATCGCAAGACATCGCATTGGCCCACGGCACCATAAAAGATAACCTGTTATTTGGTGTGATGGTTCCTGATAGTATCGCTCCTGAACAACTTCAGCATGTGTTGGCTATTACCAAAGTGTGTGAGTTTACCGATGATTTACCCTTAGGAATTGATACGCATATTGGTGAAAATGGTATTCGTTTGTCTGGAGGTCAACGACAGCGGATCGCTCTGGCACGGGCGTTATTGCTTGGCACACCGATCTTATTATTTGATGAGCCGACATCTTTTGCTGATAACGACACGCAACAAGAATTTGCGCGCTTATTACGCCAAGATTTAGGTAACAAAACGATTATTATTGTGACACACGATCCTGATTTAGCACAATTAGCAGATACGGTACTAAGTTTGTGACAAGAAATGCATCTATTGTACAAATTTTGAGCTATATTAAAAGCGTGGGTATTTACAACAACACCTAAGCAACATAACCCAAGAGACACCCAAAGAAACACAAAAGGAGCAAGGCTAATATGGATAATGATTTGATTTATACTCTCACTGAAAATGCAATGTACCAAAAAGTACTGGATGAAACGGTCATATTGGACGCGCAAACCGGTCAATATTTCACACTTGATGCTATCACTACCAAGATTGTGGATCTAATCAACCAACAAAAAACGATCCAAGATGTCGCAACAGAGATTTTTCAATCTTATGAAGCGCCTATTGATATTATTACTCAGGACATTGGTGAGCTGGTCGAAGAAATGCTAGCCAAACGCCTACTTAAGCAAATTAGTTAGCATATGCATAAGTTGTGGGTCCTATACCTTGCTTTTTGGGGCTTTGCTAAATGGAACGTCCTAGTCCGTGTCGTTCCATTTTCCTACTGGCGTAAGCGATTATTGATGCGCTGTCTGCCTTATGCAACTTCTACTCGTAAATCGACTTTCGTAGCTAAGTTGAGTGCACAGGTTATCGTTGATTTATCCGAAAAAGTCGCTCGACATCACCCCATGCATACTAATTGTTTACGCCGTTGTATGGTGCAATATGAGTTGCTAGACCGTTACGGCTATCCCGTGCAATTACATATTGGAGTGCGTTTTACTCCAGAAAAAAAGTTACAGGCACATAGCTGGCTATTATGTGAAGGGTTATTAATTAATGATGCTCCAGAGATAGTAAGCACTTACACAGAGATTGAGGATGTTAGAACGTTTTTTGCTGGCAAAGGTGTAGAGGTGATGGAGAAATAATATAAGAGCGTTAGTCTAGAATAGCTTGAAGCTTTCCTAATACCTCATCAAGCCGCAATGTGTGTTTGATACCAAGATTGGGTCAGTATGGTATACAACAAGTTCACATTTAACGATCCATTCGGCTCATCGACCACATTAGCAAATGCAGCCAAGACTTTGGTGTTATCCACTAACCCTAGATCTTGCAAACCAGTATGACTTAATAACTGCTGTAAGGCTGCTTTGTTGGCGCGTACGATATTGGCAAAATGTTGATCAAAAATGACTTTATGCGGGTTCCAACATACTGCCTCAGGCAACAACGGGTCCATGGCTTTGCGTAATAGATATTTAGGATAAGTCTGTTGGATGTGAAGCTGTTGCGGGATCGCAAAACTAAACTCAGCTAAATGTGGATCAAAAAATGGATGACGCACTGCAATCCCATGTTTTCTAGATAAACTTTCATAGGAACGCATGCTATTAAACGTCGCGGTTTGCATGACGCCTTCATAGCGCGAGTGTAATCCTTGTCGGCCTAACTGTTGAGAATAAGGGTTGTGAGTCTCAATCGCATCTAACTGTGCTAACGCTTGCGCACTTAACCATGGTGGTAGTTGGGTTTGTTGTGTAGGGGCTTTCCCTAATAACGAGACTAGCGCATCTGGTAAATTGGGTTTGATTAATACTCTCAGTAGACTTTTTACAATTGGCATTTTATGTTGCTTGGCTGTGGCGATGACTTCTTTGATGACAGTTAGATCGCCACTTGCTGCGCGGTCGGCATACACTAGCGAATGCCCCCATGCCATTTCATCACCGCCATTTCCCGTCAATAACACATCCACATCAAGGTTGGCTAACAGATCAAGCTCTTGTGCATACTTGGGCGAGTGGACAATACCTGGGCTGGCTAATTGTGTGGGATAAAGTTGGGTAAAATCAAGATCAGCAAACTGATCCAGCTCGATTTGATGATGCTCTTGTAAGTGCAAATGTGACACCATAGCGGCGATTAAATCGGACTCGTCACAGCTACTGGTGTTGTTGTATGTGTGCGACAGGGCAATAAGGTGTTGTGGTGCATGCAACGCTTGATTGGCTAATGCGGCTATCGACGTGGAGTCCATACCACCACTCATTTGGCTCGCCACTTGATGCTTCGCAATTTGTAAATCCTGACTAATTCGGTGTTGTAAGATCCCTCGCCACTGCTCGGCATACCCTTCAATATCACAATGACCCACACGGTGTTCAGGCTCAATGTCCCAAAACCGATGCAACAATAATGGATGAGTTGTGACAAAAGCAGTGTCAGTCGGTATGTGCTGACGTGTGTGTTGCTGATGCGCAGAGTAATAACCAAAATGGGCAAAAGGCATTAAGTGAATATTATCAAACATACTCATATTGGGATCAGGGCGACCACTTAACCACTGTGCTAACGCTTGCTGGCTGGCTTTCGGGGTGATAAATAATATTATTAAATCAAGACGTTGGCTAACAATAAGACAATTTAGATATTGGCAAACATACAAAGGGGTAGGATGAAATGGTGCGTTAAATACAATCCACTGTTGCTGTACCACATCAAAAGTAATCCCTTGATACAGCCCAGATAAACGAGCAAAGCAGGCTACACTAGATTCAGTATAGTGGGTAACAAAATCAGGTGTCGATAAATCAGCATCTAGCAACGTGCAGTTACTTATATTTTCTTTGGGCACAAGTAAGCGAGTACTTACGTCAGATTGTTGCGACTCATCCAAGTGACGTTGTACGACATTGAGTATGTGTTGTTGAGCAAATTGTGCCTGAGGGTGGCTTGCTACTACTGCGAAAAAATGCGCCATATCATCCATGAAATTAATTGCGTTTGATTAGTTGTAGCACAGGGTTGGTCAAGGTGACAAGCAATGTCAGATAATTTTACACTTTCTAAATTCAGTACCTCCATTTTTCACCATTATTTTAGCTAGCAGCTTGATCATTAAGCCCTTTTTGATCATGGAATATATATTGCAAACCACCACTAGGCATTATCACTGCTCACAGTTTTGTGGGCTTCAAACAATGGAGATGCATAATGTTAAAGAAAATAACAGCAGGAATACTGTTACTTTCCATGAGTGCGTTAGCACATGCTAATTACATCGTTACCGACAGTGAAGTAGATGGTTCAGAGATGACCGGAATGGAAGTCACTGTAACTTTTGCTGATGGTTCGATGGATTCTGGCACGTGGGCAACAACCTCTATGGATGGTTTGATTCCTAATCAAGAAGGCTATGCAGGTGCAGCCTCAGGACAGTCATGGGAGTTAAGTCAAGCGGGTTGGACTGAAGGTAATGTTGATGGTACTGATATCTTAGGTATATGGACACTGATGAATGACTCTGCACAAGCCATTACTGGTTTTAGTATTGATGCATTGGCTGGTGGCGTTGCATTTGATGTTGTGTTTGGTACTGAAGTTACTCCTGATTCAGAAGGCGGTAAAGAGTTTGTTGCCTTTATGGGTAATACGACTCCAGCACCTGAATACATGGGTACCATTGTATCATTATCAGACCAGCTTAATGCTGCCTATGATGATTTGTTCGGAACATTAATGGTGATGTTTGAAACTGGTTCAGAGCTGGGTTCAAGTCAATCGGTTAATTTTTGGATAGATACTGATAGTGTTGAAGTCAATGCACCATCAACTATAGGCGTGTTGCTTATGGGAATGTTCTTAGCAGCGCGTATTTCACGCAAAAAAGGATAAGACTATGATAAACACTCAAGCCAATACCTCGCTTACCAAGAAAAGGTACGTGAAACCGCAAATAGTTAATCCTGGTTCACTAGCAGAATTAACACAAGGTTTCTCGGGATCTGTACCCGATGAGCAAGGTGGCAACACTAAACGTAATCCGTTCCAAGGATAAGTGTAAAAAAGTTCGACGCTTATCAGTGAATCGCTGATAAACGCTGAGCTGGATTACATATTCGAAGTATGAATTATTTAAGTAAGCCTCTGCATGGAGTGCGGTTAACCCCTTGGTCTAGTGAGCTGAGTTGTACACGTAGTAAATACCGCGTTGGTTTATCGCACTCCACGTTTTCTGTTCCTAATAACAAGCCGATATGGCGCTTATTAGACGAAGGAAAGCGTTACAAAACCGAAGTCAATCTTCACGCAAGTGGTGATGATTTGATATTACATATTGATTGTGAGGGACAGGGACAGTTTAAGCTCAATGAAGACAATATTGAAATCAACTGGACCGAACAAGGCACCTCATACGAACATTATTTACAAACCATGGGCATGGCATTATGGCTAGATACCTTTAAACAGGTCCCATGTATTCACGGTAACGCGATTAGTTATGGTGAGTTAAGTTTTGGTTTGGTTGCGCCGAGTCGCACCGGTAAAACAACGTTAACGGCGGCTTTGTGTCAACAAGGCGCCGAATTAATGAGTGATGACATGATGGCGTTACACCCTTGTCGCAATGCGGCAGGTGAGCCTTATTATGATGTGTACAGCTCATGGCCCATAGCACGGATGTGGCCTGACGCGATTAATGCGGCATTAAACACGGATGAAACGCAGTTTAGTAAAGTTCATGACAAGTTTAGTAAGCGGCTATTGAACGCAGAGCAAGATCTGCAATACAACGCTGATAAGCGAGAGGTTAATGCGATTTATATACTAAATCGAATAGAGGTACCTGAAAAAAGCACTTTAGCGCACCCAACCTGTTGGATTGAGACAGTTAATCCCAGTAAAGCCCTAATAATACTCATTCAAAACAGTATGTTAGCGGATGCATATAGTGCTTTAGGTATCGAAGAAGCTAGGTTAGCGCGCTTGATTGATGTGGTCCAAACTATCCCCATTAAACAAGTCAATTATTATAGTGGTATCAAGCAGTTACCGAATGTATGTCAGACCATTTTACAAGACATACAAACACATAAGCAGATCAACATCATTTCGTAGTGATAAAGGAGTCGTTATCATGGTTAGTGCGGGACAAGGGATCATTAAAAACAACACAAACAAGATGGCAGCTATGTATCGCTTAGTCGATACATGTGTTATCGGGACTATGATGCTAGTCGCCACACTGTTGTATGCACAAGACTACAAAACAGAATATTTTATTATCTCTTTAATTGGTGCCATTAGTTTTGCTTTTTTCGCGGAATCGGTCTCATTATACCGCTCATGGCGATTGGGTGATTTTAAAGAAGTATTTTTTTATGCAGCGCTCGCTTGGGCTGGTTCGGCCTTCGCTGTTTTGATGTATTTGTTTTTCTCCAAGGCTAGTGCGGATTTTTCCCGGGTCGTGATCCTGATATGGTTCACAGGGACATTTATAACATTTGTTACATGGCGCTATGTATTTCAACAGTTTCTATTTTCCATCCGCAAAAAAGGCTATAACACTCGCAGCATTGCGATATTTGGATTATCAGATAAAGGCATTCGTTTAGCACGAGAAGTCGCAAATAACCCGGAAACAGGGTACAAACTCAACGGCATCTATGATGATCGCAATGAGTCACGGCTAGACAAAGGCTATCACGCATTGATTGAAGGGAATATTGAACAAGGTATTGCTGCTGCAAAAAATGACGAATACGACATTATCTTTATCACCTTACCTATCAAAGCTCAGTCTCGCATTCAAGATATGTTATTTGCATTAGGGGACACGACAGCGACAGTGCATGTGGTGCCAGATCTGTTTATGTATTGTTTGATGCATGGGGAAATGTCACACATTGGCGATATTCAAACAATCAGTGTGTATGACAACCCAATGAAAGGGGGCGCTGCAATTGTAAAACGCTTTGAAGATGTCGTCTTGTCTAGCATTATCCTAAGTATCATCGCGCTTCCCATGTTAGCGATCGCTATTGGCATTAAACTTTCGTCAAAAGGACCCGTTATATTTAAACAGCACCGTTATGGTTTAAATGGTAAGCGGATTGATGTGTGGAAGTTTAGAAGTATGACAGTAACCGAGAATGCTGAGGTAGTTACACAAGCCAAAAAAGGCGATATGCGTGTCACTAAGTTCGGTGCGTTCTTGCGTCGTACTTCATTGGATGAATTACCGCAGTTTATCAACGTATTAAAAGGTGACATGTCTGTCATTGGTCCTCGACCGCATGCAGTGAGTCACAATGAAGAATATCGCAAGGTAGTGGATTACTACATGCTACGTCACAAAGTGAAACCTGGCATCACTGGTTGGGCTCAGGTTAATGGCTGGCGCGGTGAGACAGATACACTTGATAAGATGAATAAAAGAATAGAGTTTGACCTAGAGTACATTCGTAACTGGTCATTGTGGTTAGATTTTAAAATTGTGTTGTACACGGTATGGCGTGGGTTTAGGGATGAGAATGCGTATTGATGGTAATACACTATTAGTAGCGAGCAGTGGAGGTCACTTAGTTGAGTTAGATTTAGTAGCAAATGAACTGGAATTTGAAAAAAAAATATTATTCACGACAAATGAAATGTTAATAAATAAAGAAAATCACAAAAATTTCAAAATAATAGTAGATTCAAATAGGAAAGAGTTTTTTAAATTTTTGATATCTTGTATTACATTGACTATTGAGATTATTAAATACAAGCCTAAAAATGTTATAACGTCTGGTGCTTCTATCGGATGTATATGTGTTGTTTTATCTAAAATTATCTTTAATTCAAAATGCATATGGATAGAAAGTGTTGCAAATTCAAATGAGTTTTCATTAAGTTGTAAAATAGCAAAAAAATTTTGTCGCAAAGTATATGTTCAATCAGAGAGTTTAGAATGTAAAGATGAAAATGTTATATTTAAAGGGAGATTATTATGATATTTGTAACAGTAGGTTGTCAGCTACCTTTTACTAGATTAATAACATATGTAGAGCAATATTATAAAAGTAGGAATGAGAGTGTTATAGCCCAAATTGGAAATGATAATAAAAAATATGAAAAAATGAAATCATTTAATTATATGTCAGCTGAGGAATATAATCTAGCAGTAAGTAAATGCAAATTAATAATAGGGCATTGTGGGACAGGGATAATTTATTCTGCAATGAAATATAAGAAAAAATTAATTGCTGTTCCGAGAGAAAAAAAATTTGATGAGCATAGGTCAGATCATCAAATAGATACTGCTGAAATATTTAAGAATAATAAGTCAATAATAATAGCTAGAAACTATAAAGATTTTGAAAATTCTATAGATTTTGATGTGAGTCTATTTGAAGATTTAAACGATGGTGGAATAGCAAGGGTAATTGCTAAAGATATAGAAAATGTGTTGAGTAGTTGAAATGAATAAGAAAATAATACCAAGAAATATAAGAGCATTTTTATCAGGGACTTTAGACGAAGGGAAAAGAATATTAGGAAGTGACAATAGTAAGAAGAAATCATACAAAAAATATTTTGAAAAAACTAGGACGATATTTATTCACATACCTAAGTGTGCAGGAACAAGTGTTGCAGATGCACTTTATGGTGTTGACCCCTGGCACCATTCAGTTAAGGCATATACAGAATATCAGCTAGATAATTCGGAAGTATTTACAATTGTTAGAGATCCTGTAAAAAGATTTGTATCTATATATGTTTATCTTAAGTCTAAGGCTGAACAATATCCAGATTCAATTTATTCTGATGCAAAAAAAGCAAAAAACATTGAAGATTTCTTTTTAAGCGAAGTTAAGGATAAAAGTGATGAAGAAAGAAATTATTTTCTTCGAAGTCAACACTGGTATATTACAGATGCTAAAGGGAAGTCACGAGTAAATTTTATTATAAATATGGATAATTTAGAAGAAGAGTTTCCAGATAAGATTAAAAGGATGTGTGGATATTCAGGAAGTTTTCCACAAAAAAACAAATCAAAAAAATCAGATATAGTAGAAGTGAATGATTTTTTAAGAGCTGAAATAAATAAATGTTATGAACTAGATTATAAGTACATTAGAAACCATGATCATATCTAAAGAACAATATATAAATATATTTTTTGTTTTTTTCCTTCTTAGAGGTTTTTTGCAAGTTATTTATAATACTGGTTTTTTAATAAAAGCAGAGATATTACATATTTTCTCATTAACACTTTTATTCTTACTTTTTTTAAATTTTTTAAACAATGTGGTTGGTTATAAAAAACATGAGCTTTTAGTTATTCATTTGTTGTTTTTTTTAATTTACATGATTTCAATATCATTAATAAATGGTAACGCTATTACAACAGATATAATAAGTTATTTTATTTCAATATTATCATTTATGTTATTTATATATTGTTATGATAATAAGAATAGTAAATTTCTATATTTTATCATAATTTCAATTTTTATAATTCAGTTGTTGTACTCGATATACCAAAGCGGTTACGGTATTATTACAGAAAGAGAGGGGAGGAATACTTTAGGATCGATATTTGGACATGCGAATTCATTTGCTTTGATTTTGACCGCCTATTTTATAGCTAAATTCAATAAGGAAGGGTTCAAGAATAATAGAAATTTTGATGTGATCATTTTTATATTACTATTTTTTTTAATATTGATTCTTGGATCAAGGTCAATGATTATTGGTTTGATATCGTCATTTATATTCTGGAAATTAGTTGGTTTTAAAGTAAATAGATTTACAGTAGTAGGTTACATGATATTACTATCATTGCTAACATATTTTATAGTTGACTATGGAATTCGATTGTTAGATACGTCATGGGGCGAGCAAACATTTACAAGTGGTAATAGTTTGAAATGGCGAATAATACATTGGTACTATTATTTACAAGATATGGATACGATTAGTGCAACTTTATTTGGAAATGGTGTTGGT
>Ga0233403_10000417_pt1 | contig 19993 bp, 12 predicted proteins | sample Na_oxic_1_MG_FD_179866 | JGI IMG/M metagenome (GOLD analysis project Ga0233403, IMG submission 179866) | Seawater microbial communities from Saanich Inlet, British Columbia, Canada - Na_oxic_1_MG | ecosystem: Environmental > Aquatic > Marine > Inlet | place: Canada: British Columbia | collected...
GGAGATTCATTATCACTGTGATAGTGCCCTTTAGGGTACTTTAGCTATTAGCCTTAGAATTTATTCTAAGGTTTTGGAAACACGGTGCGTAACATCAGTTAAAAGGCTGTTTGGTGACGATTGACGCAATGGGTTGTCAAAAAACATTGCTAAAGAAATTGTCTCACTCGAAGCTGATTACCTTTTTCGAGTCAAAAGATAATCACCCATATCGATACCATGCAATACAAAACTATTTTGTAGAAGCATTTGACGCTAATTTTGAAGGAGATGAGATTGATTTTGCTGAAACCTTTGATAAGGGTCACGGGCGTTTAGAATCAAGGGTGTTGGGTTGGTTATGATAGAGGGGGAAAATTGGGAGGAACTTCAAACAATTGTTATGGTTGAATCCGAAAGAGCTGAAAAAGGAGAAACAACTATTGAGCATCGTTACTATATTAGTAGTACATTGGGAACAGCTGCATATTTACTGGATTACAAAAGAGAACTTTGGGGAATTGAGACTTCATTGCATTGGTGCTTGGATATTGCTTTTAGAGAAGATGAATCAAGAATACGTAAAGGTAATGGCGCAGAGAACTTTGCCATTTTGAGGCATATTGCTTTAAATTTATTGAAAAAAGAAGACACCGCCAAAATTGGTATTAAGTTCTGAACCATAAATTTTCAGGTATGATGAATTTTGGGTAGATTTGATGACTATTTCGGTGGGCCACAAAAAGACGTTACCGGCCCCCTACAAAATACCTGAAAATTTATGGTTCAGAACTTATTTATTTCTGGAAATCGCCTAAGTTCCATAAAAACCAGTAATGGTTCTCTCTTAAGAATTAAGCGCATTATGAAGTCTTTCCAACGCTTTTTTAAGATTTTCCATGCTGGTAGCAAAAGAAATCCGCACAAAACCTGGGGCTCCAAAAGCCGAACCAGGTACTAGAGCCACCTTAGCCTTTTCAATTAAAAATTCGCTCAATTCTACATCCGTCTTAATGTCTAAGCGATCCATTACGCCTTGCACACGTGGGAAAATATAAAATGTGCCTTGACAAGGCAAACATTCTACCCCCTTGATTTCAAGCAAAGATTTCAATACAAAATCATGTCTCTCTTTAAAAGTGTTCACCATCCCTTGAATAAAAGACTGATCACCTTTCAAAGCGGTAAGGGACGCATATTGAGAAATCGAAGTCGGATTGGAGGTACTTTGCGACTGAATGGTTTTCATTTTTTGGATCAGGGATTCAGGACCTCCAGCATAGCCAATTCGCCAGCCCGTCATCGCATAAGCCTTTGAAACACCATTGAGTACCATCGTGCGATCATACAAATCAGGACACATATTCAGAATATTTTTGAAAGGGGTGCCTTCCCAGAGGATATGTTCATACATATCATCTGTTGCAATCACAATTTTAGGATGTTCAAGGAGAATTTTGCCTAATTCAGCTAACTCATCAGGCGTGTAGTGTACGCCAGTGGGATTTGATGGACTGTTAATGACAAACAGCCGCGTTTTACCAGTTATCGCCCCTTTTAATTGTTTAGGGGTAATTTTAAAACCTTGTTGAATCTGTCCACTAATAATGACCGGTACTCCACCGGCTAACATCACCATATCAGGATAGGATACCCAATAAGGTGCGGGTATAATCGCTTCATCACCCGGATCGAGCAACGCTTGCGCTAAATTATAAAAACTCTGTTTGCCCCCACAGGAAACCAAAATTTGTTTCATGCCATAAGTCAGTTGATTGTCGCGTGCGAATTTGTCAATAATCGCTTGTTTTAATGGCGGAATACCATCAACTGGCGTATATCGGGTGTAGCCTTTATTAATGGCATCCACCCCGGCATCTTTGATATGTTGGGGCGTATCAAAATCTGGCTCGCCAGCTCCTAAGCCAATAATATCATGTCCCGCCGCTCGCATTTCGGCAGCGCGAGCTGTGACGGCTAATGTAGGAGAGGGTTTAATCGCTTGAACGCGATGGGCAATTTGGACACTCACAGTTATTTACCTTATTTTTCAAATTATTATAAACTTGACTTGATTAGGCTACTTGAGCCTTAATCATCGTATTCAACATTCTGTTGTGTTGTATTTTCTAAATGTGTTGTGCCATTTAACGTTTTTTAAATTATCGTTAAAGATTAATTATTGTATCAACTTTTTTCTCAGTTCCAAATGTATTAAAAAATAAGTAAATAATGAAACACATCATCAAATGTACTAAAAATGCCTAAAAAATTTATAAATTATTGATTTAAAGGGTATTTAATAACGTAAATCGTTAAAAATGCTATACGCAGAAAAGTTTCCCAACATTTTTAGTACACTCGATAATCAAGTTTCCCAATAAACTACAGGGATTGCATGATCGCTACGGATAGTCCTTTCCGTCTGTTTTCGTGAAAAGTCATAACAAAGCTAAACCATGTCACACTCTGTTTTATCTCTTACATGCAATCCTTGTAGTTATTCTCTTTGAGAAAAAACTTGAACATCAAGGTACATCAATAATTTTATGCAAATCCACATCGATCTAAACAATGTGTCAAATCGCAAACACTACGTTTACAGGCAATAAAAGGAATTGAATGTTTTCTTGCCTGTTGTCTAAAATTTCGCATTACATTATGCCCTACAAAATCAGTAAACAAAACCATTAATTTAGCATTTGTTGTACTCACGGGTTGACATTTTTGAGCTTTAGGATATCGTCCACTAATATGTTTAAGTTTTGAAAATCCTCGTTCTTTCAATAAGTTTTCTATATTACCTAAACGATCAGCACCAACAATAATAACCATAATTTTAATTCCTTTAAAAATAATAATGACAATTATTCTCATTTAAAAATTCATTTGAAATTTTAAACTTTTCTTAATTTTATAACCAAATGAATGAGGGACTAGTATCTTGTCAGTTTTCTATTGTCAGGTAAATACCACGTATCTTATTGTTTTAATTAGCACGTAACCAGACAATAGAACGCTGACAAGGTACTAGCAAAACTTTGATGCTAAATCATAAATCAATAAGCTATGAGTGCCTAATTGCATTTAAATTATTGATTTATTGATATTTTTCTGTAAAGAGTTTTGCAAGAGGCTTCAAATGAAAAATCATTTTTAATCCAAAATGAATGTAATTTGAGACAAACATACAAAATTTTAAAGAACTCAATAATATTGCAAATGAGAACTAATTTCAATAATAATTTTAAATATATGATTTTTAAACTAATAAATTTTTTATCTCATTCACTAACTTATATGACACATTATGCTTAAGGGACATGCTGTTAGGGATATTGCAGAAAATAATTTAACTATCAACTGGATGCTGATTATATGAGATGTATTTATACTCGACGCGGCGGGCATAAACTTAATTTTTTGTCATTTCGCTCGAATTGGAAGCAATGCCCGTAACATCAGTTACATCATAATAAAATCAGCACTCTATCAACAAATGCTATTTCTGTAAGAAATAGTATTTGCTAATAATAAATCTTGAGTGTGAAACTAAGTTATGGTAAAAATACTTAAAAATCAATGAGATTTAAAATATGCTCTACTTGGTTCAAAACACATTAAATAGTTGAAATTTAAATATTTAAATAGAAGAACCCTTTTTTTATATGATAATTGGCGAAGGTATTGAATTTAAGGAAGGAATTTATATTGAAGCGGAGTTAGGAAGGATGTTTGATGTTTCGTTCATAATGAACGAAATTCCCAAAAAAAATTAATTCAAAAATTATCAATTTTCTACACTGAGATTTAAACTTAAATTTAACCTAAAATTTTTGTGTTTACGGTAATTCTAAAATTAATTGTAAAATACCTCTTACCATAACTCCTTATCCCTTACCCCTCTTTACAAAAGTGAATCCACACCAAAGAAAAAGGGGTACTCTAGGATTTAGAATTTCAGAAAATTTCCAATGAATGAAGGGTGCCTAAGAATAATTGTAGTAAAAGTTAGGGAATTTTTTACAAATTATTTAGTTAAGTCCTTAGTTAGGGAATATTTTACCAATCATTTATGAGTTCTTATAGCGTTTTAGTATCATTTTTAGCCTCATGTTCTTTTTCTTCACGGTTTTGGTATTTTTCAAAGCTAGACTCATTCCAATCTTTATCTGTCATATCCCAGCCTCGCGCCCAATAAATAAAAACAGTATCAAAAAGTGCAATCAATACTTTAAAGAAATATTTCACAAAAGCTAACATCAAAGCCGTTTCTATATCAACCAGTGCTGTCCAAACAAGAAGCCCATAGACTACTGTATCAAGTGCTTGAGAAGCCATAGTTGAAACATTGTTTCGCAACCAAAGATGTTTACCTTGCGTTTTTTCTTTAAGGTAATGAAAAATCCAAACATCAAAACTTTGTGAAATGAGATAGGCAAATAGGGAACCAAAGACAAATTGAGGAGCAAAGTTGGATAAAGTATTTATTGCATCATGTACTTCTTTAGGATCAAAGCCTGGATGTGCTGGAGAAGGCAAAAAGAGTAAACTAACGTAGAGTACGAAAACCATAGTAATACTGGAAGCAAAACCTAACCATACGGCACGTTGTCCTTCTTTCTTACCATATTTTTCACTCAATAAATCGGTAGCAAAATAAATCCCTGAATAAAGTATAACCCCTAAGCTCGTTTCCCAGCCAAAAATAATAGTAAGTTTAGGTCCTTGAAGATTACTCAACATGACATTGAGTATCACAATAGTATATAACCCCATTTTACCAAACAATCGGTAAAGGAGTAATGTAATGGACAAATCAATAACAACAACAAATAGCCACAACAAATCTTGATGTGCTGTAAAAAAATTTTCGATAGAGAATGGCAACATGTTTTTCTAGCCCATCTATAATTTTTTAATGCCGGGTAATGGCACAAATCTTAATAATGTTTAAAATTTCGTCTTTATTTAAAAAATTTCACAATAAAAAATACGAACTAAGTGCATAATTCACACCCTTTAGGCGATTTCCAGAAAAGAAAATACCGGGATCGTTGCCTGAGCTTGTCGAAGGCAACTGCAAGAATTTGCCTTCGATAAGCTCAGGCAACGGTATAATTTTTTCTGGAAATCACCTTATTTTGTCATTGTATCATTTACTTTGATTAAAATATTTGTAATGTCAAATAAAAAAACGTCACCAAAAATAAACTCAGTCCAAGCACAAGTATTAGGAATTTCAGCAAAAAATACCATCCCTTTAACAAGAGTTCGGACAGTTTTTAGCTAAGTTTTTGTTTTCATGAAAGGTTATGTTTTATAATTACACAATTAAATCAAATGCTTATCAAAAACTATCCGAACTCTTGTTGTTTAAGATGATTTCCAGAAAAGATTATACCGCTGCCTGAGCTTGTCGAAGGGAAGGCAGTTTTTCAACAGACAAGCTCAGGCAGCGATTCCAGGTATATTTATTTCTGGAAATCGCCTAAGAGATAGTATTTTTAAGGATATCCAAAAAATAAATTATTTTGGAAAACAAATTTTGAGGGTGTAATAAATCCTATTTCTTAAAGAAATAAAATTTCTTAAATTTCCATTTGGGATGATTATTTTTCTGAAATTCCCTAACCTAAAAAATTATCCTTCATTTTGAAAAGCATTGAAACTTTTCACGATACCCCTATATCTAACGTCGATCAATTTTTAATACTAATTACTTGATATTCAAGTTTTAGGCTTTTATTAAAATTTTAAAGGTTGCCTTTTTTTCAAAAGAACGTGTAGATACGCATAAATCTTTATAATATTTAAAATTCCCTAAATTATATCTTCAACTCTTTATTTAATCTATAATTTTGGAGATTTTCCTTTTGGAAAAAATAATTTAGAGATTTTTTTGAGACTGAAAATTCAGAAAAAATAGGTAAGTATTTGATTTTTATTAGTAGAGCTTGTGTCCGTAGTTAACAACTTGAATATCAAGTAATTATAGCGTTTCCCGTTTGCAGACATCCCCCATCCCTCCTTATGAAAGGGAGCGAGGGTAGTTGTCCTTCGCTAAATCAGGAAACGCTATACGATGTCACATTTCAATCACGACTGGACTGTTTTATAGTCAAAGTATTGTATGATTGTCTACTAGTTCGCTATTTGCCATTAGCAAATCACTTTATATTCTAAAGTCAATCAATTATATATTACTCAAAACAAATTATTTTATAAATCATTAATTCATTCATGATTTTTCTGTTTTTATGATAGGAAATTTAAAGTTAGGAGAACTCAATGACAGTAGAAGCACATAAGGAAACACTAGGCTTTCAAACCGAGATAAAGCAAATACTTGATTTAATGATACATTCCTTGTATAGCAACAAGGAAATTTTCCTGCGTGAGTTAATTTCTAATGCCTCAGATGCGGCTGATAAATTGCGTTTTGAAGCTTTATCAGATGATGCACTCTATGAAGGTGATGCTGATCTCAAAGTTTGGATCAATTTTGATAAAGATGCTCGCACAGTAACAATACGTGATAATGGTATTGGCATGTCGCGTCAGGAAGTCATTGATAATATTGGCACCATCGCCAAGTCCGGCACACAAGAATTTTTTAAAGCACTCACCGGTGATAATACTAAAGATACCCAACTCATTGGACAATTTGGTGTTGGGTTTTATTCTTCATTTATTGTTGCTGATAAAGTGACATTGATTACCCGTCGTGCCGGCTTAGAACCCTCACATGGTGTGAAATGGGACTCTGCTGGTGAAGGTGAGTATAACGTTGAAACCTGTGAACGTAAACAGCATGGCACAGAAGTCATTTTGCATTTGCGGGCTGAAGAAGACGAATTTTTGTCTGAGTATCGTCTTAACAGCATTATCAAAAAATACTCGGATCATATCACCTTGCCTATTGTGATGCCCAAAATCACAACCGATAACGAAACAGATGAAAAGGTTATTGGAGAAGAGGTGGTCAATACGGCAAAGGCATTGTGGACACGCGCTAAAACAGAAATCACTGACGAAGAGTACACAGAATTTTACAAACACGTCGCTCATGATTTTGAAGTGCCATTAACGTACCTTCATAACAAAGTTGAAGGCAAAAACGAATATACTACATTGCTATTTATTCCAGCACGAGCTCCATTTGACCTTTGGGATCGCAATAATCGTCGTGGTATTAAATTATATGTACGGCGTGTCTTTATCATGGATGATAACGAAAAATTGTTGCCACCTTATTTGCGTTTCATTCGCGGTATCATTGACAGCAACGATTTGCCATTGAATATCTCGCGGGAAATTTTACAGCATAATAAGCAAATTGATACCATTCGTGCTGGCACCGTTAAGAAAATTCTCGGTGCGTTGGAAAATATGGCTAAAAATGAGCCTGATAAATACGCCACATTTTGGAAAGAATTTGGTCGAGTCATCAAGGAAGGTGTTGTTGATGACCAGAATAATAAACAACGCATTACTAAACTGCTCCGTTTTTCAACGACTCATGACGATAATCCCACACCGGCTATTTCGTTGGAAGACTACGTGAGTCGCATGAAAGAAGGGCAGGAAAAAATCTATTACATCACCACCGACAGTTTTTCATCCGCGAAAAACAGTCCGCACTTGGAAATTTTCCGCAAAAAAGGCATTGAAGTCTTATTATTGTCTGATCAAATTGATGAATGGTTGGGTACTCACCTCAATGAGTTTGATGGTAAATCCCTACAATCGGTTACTAAAGGTGAACTTAATTTAGGCGATTTGGAGGATGATGAAGAGAAAAAAGAAGCCGAAAAAGCTTCAGATACTTTAAAGCCGATGTTGGAACGCATTAAAACGACGTTAGCTGGCAAGGTAAAAGAAGTGCGGATCACCTACCGTTTAACAAATTCGCCGGCGTGCTTAGTTGCCGATGAACATGGGATGGATGCGAGCTTGGAACGTTTGCTCAAATCAGCCGGGCAAGATGTTATGGGTAGCCAACCCATTATGGAAATTAATCCACAACATCCCATTGTGAATGCGCTTAAGGAAGAAACGGATGACACACGTTTTAACGATTGGGTATTCATTTTATTTGATCAAGCCTTACTCAGCGAAGGCGGACAATTAGACGATCCAGCAGCATTTGTTAAGCGCATGAATGAAATGTTGGTGTCTTTGGGTAATTTAAGCTCGCGGATTATAACCTTTTAACTAAGGAATGAGGATTTAATAATTTCCAAAACTTTTGAGCCAAACCTGCCAGGTTTTAAAAACCTGGCAGGTTTAATTTCGGGTTTTATTTAATCCTCATTCCTAAATTGCTGAAAACTCCGAAAAACTTTTTTGCGTATAGTATTTTCAAAGACTTACGTGGATAAGCTCAATTAAAAATTAAAGACTTACAGAGTTCTCCGGCGTTTTCAGTAAATTGGGAATTTATAGTTTTTTAGATAAAGGTTTTGGCGAGAAACCTTCGAGGTTTTAAAAACCTCGAAGGTTTTATTCCAGAGATTTTTCTGAACATCTATATTTCGACTTTGTCAGAATTTAAGCGATTTTCAAAAATGAATATACCGAAAATCGCTAGCTGAACGGTTGGCGGTTGGCGGTTGGTGAGCTTGTCGAACTATGAGCTTGTTTATCGAATTATGTCGAAGGCAATCGCAACAAACGCTTTCGACACTTCGACAAGCTCAGTACAGCTCAGGCAACAGTATAATCTTTCCTGGAAATCACCTTAGACATTATATTTCATACCGTCAACACAATCTCCTCCTTTCTTCTACAAACCTGCCAGGTTTTAAAAACTTGGCAGGTTTAATTCCTAAAATTACGCACGACCAACAAATACTATATTTTTTAAGAAATAGTATTTATTGGAGCCCAACTTGTCCCATATTGCTTGACACTACTCCCTTGCAAATCAATTCCAATGCCTAACACTCTCCTTTAACTTATGCCTAACTCTCAAATCTCACAAAAAGAACGTTATCTCGCTATACGCAATGTTACCTTGGTGGGAGTGGTTGGCAATATTTTATTGACAATAGTCAAATTAATATTTGGCATTGTGGGCCATTCACAAGCCTTGATTGCCGATGGTTTACATTCTTTGTCAGATTTAATCAGTGACGGTGTGGTATTAATAGCCGCTAAATATAGTACGCTTGATGCTGATACTAATCATCCTTATGGACATGCGCGTTTTGAAACGCTAGCAACAGTAGCGATTGGTGGATTATTATTTATTGTCGCAATCGCTATGTTGATAGATGCTGCACGGCGTTTGTTTGATCCCACGCTTTTATTACAACCGACAACAATAAGCCTTGTTATTGCAATGTTGTCCATTGTTATCAAAGAAGCTTTATATCAATACACAACTTATATTGCTAAGCGTGTGCGTTCCCAAATGTTACGAGCAAATGCTTGGCACCATCGTAGTGATGCGATTTCATCGGTGATTGTGTTTCTAGGAATAGTTGGGAGTATGGCTGGTGTATCTTGGCTAGATGCGGTGGCAGCGATTGGTGTTAGCATGATGATTGCCCATATTGGATTTCAATTGGGTATCAGTGGTGTCAGTGAATTGGTCGATACCGGTTTAAATAGTCAGCAACTTTCTGACATAACAGAAATCATTGTCTCTGTCGATGGTGTTCAAATGTTACATGAATTACGCACACGCAGAATGGGGGCTAATGCCTTAGTGGATGTACATATTTTAGTCAACCCATGTCTCAGCGTATCCGAAGGCCATCACATTGGCGAACGGGTACGAATCCGTTTGATTGAAGAAATGGATGAAGTTGCTGATGTGCTTGTACATATTGATCCTGAAAATGACGAAAACGAAAAACCCAATTTACAATTGCCATTACGCGATGAGATTGTTGCACGTTTACGGCAACGGTGGCAATCTTTGCAAGCAACTGATACCATTGAAAAAATTACTTTGCATTATTTAGGGGGTAGACTTACGGTGGATATTTATTTATCCTTAACCGTTGTGCAAGAGATAAAAGAAGCACAAATTTTATCCCAACGCTTTGCTGAATTGGCAGCAGACGATCCGGTTATTCATATCATTAATGTTTATTATCGGTAATAGGGATAGAGGATGATGAATAAGGAATCCTGATGAATAGCGAATGAATAAGGGATGGCGCAGAAAATAACTTACGCATTCTCAACAAATACTATTTCTTAAAGAAATAGCTTATGTAAAAATCTCTATTCGAGGCTAAAGTTTCTCCGAAACTTTAGCCTCGAATTCAATACACGTATTTTATTTACTGCGTTGTCCCTAATTACATTGTTGTCATTTCAAGCTTCGCTTAGAAATCTCTTTAGAAATGAGGATTTAATAATGTCCAAAATTTTTAAGCCAAACCTGACAGGTTTAGTTTCAGGTATTAATAAATCCTGATTTATTATGGTTTGAGAATTTCTCGCACAGCAAAAAATGACAAAAGTAAAATTTATCCCGGTGTTGAATATAAGATTTCTCGCACCGCGAAAAATAACCTATTTTTTGTCATTTGCTATTTATCATTCACCATTCACCATTTACAATAACACTCATAAGGAGTAATTCAATTATATGTCCGCTGAAAATGTGTTAAATATGATGAAGGAAAACGAGGTCAAATTTGTTGATCTCCGCTTTACGGATACCAAAGGCAAAGAACAACATGTGACAATCCAAGGTAATATCATTGACGAAGATTTTTTTGAAGAAGGCAAAATGTTTGATGGTTCTTCTATCGCCGGTTGGAAAGGTATCAATGAATCTGACATGATTTTAATGCCAGAAACAGACACAGCCGTTCTTGATCCTTTTTCTGATGAAGTCACCTTAAATTTGCGTTGTGATGTCATTGAACCGACAACGATGCAAGGTTATGAACGTGATCCACGTTCTCTGGCAAAACGCGGTGAAAATTACCTCAAATCCACTGGCATTGGGGATACTGCTTATTTTGGTCCAGAAAATGAATTCTTCATCTTTGATGATGTGCGTTGGGGATCAGACATTCGTGGTTCGTTCTACAAAGTCGATTCACAAGAAGCCGGTTGGAATTCTGAAAAAGTCTATTCAGACGGCAATTTAGGACATCGTCCTGGTCTAAAAGGCGGTTATTTCCCCGTACCACCAGTTGATTCACAACATGATCTGCGTTCTGCAATGTGCTTAACGTTAGATGAAATGGGCGTAAAACCCGAAGTTCATCATCATGAAGTCGCCACCGCCGGGCAAGGTGAAATAGGCGTATTTTTTAATACTTTGGTAAAAAAAGCAGACGAAGTGCAAATTCTCAAATACGTGATAATGAATGTTGCACATGGTTACGGTAAAACCGCTACCTTTATGCCCAAACCGCTTGTCGGTGATAATGGTAATGGCATGCACGTCCATCAATCCATCTTCAAAGAAGGCAACAATGTCTTTGCGGGTGATAAGTATGCCAACTTATCAGAAAGTGCCCTTTATTATATTGGTGGAATTCTGAAACATGCCCGGGCTATCAATGCCTTCGCAAATGCTTCTACCAATAGTTACAAACGTCTCGTGCCCGGTTTTGAAGCGCCAGTCATGTTAGCGTATTCAGCACGGAATCGTTCAGCTTCTATCCGAATCCCATTTGTCACCAGTCCGAAAGCGCGTCGGATTGAAGTGCGGTTCCCAGATTCTACCGCTAATCCTTATTTTGCTTTTACCGCTATGTTGATGGCTGGTATAGATGGCATCTTAAACAAGATTCATCCTGGCGAAGCCATGGATAAAAATCTCTACGATTTGCCACCAGAAGAAGAGAAAAATATTCCAACTGTTTCTTCTTCCTTAGAGCAAGCATTAGAATCGCTTGATCAAGATCGTGAATTCTTGTTGCCAGGTGGCGTGTTTACTAGCGATCTGATTGATGCCTACATTGAACTCAAAATGGATGATGTTACTCGTTTGCGTATGACAACCCATCCAGTGGAATTCGATATGTATTATAGTTTATAAAACGCAACGATGCCTAGAGAACTGACTCTAGTGCTAGAAGGCAGAAATTTTCCAGACGACATTTCATTTTCCCCCCTACCCTTTAAAAAATAATAAAACTAATAATAAAAGGTTAGGGGGATTTTTATTGAATCTCAATTCAGTCCAAAATTTATTTTGAACTCCTCCCAAAAAATGTAGGTCAACAAAAATATTTTAACTTATCTCTAAAAAATGCTATTTCTTAAAGAAATAGTATTTTTTATTCATCTTAAAAATGTTAGAAAATTTCTGTATACCTATTTAGGGATGTAGCAGAAAATAATTTATGAACTATCGACAAATCATAGATGTTCGTGGTTTTTTATAACTGATTGATTATTAAGTGTAGGTTGGATTAGCGAAGCGTAACCCAACGAAAGCTTAGGCGATTTTCAGAAATGAATATACCGGGAGAAATCGTTGCCTGAGCTTGTCGAAGGCAACCACTGCCTCATGCAGCAGTTTTTTCTTGGAAATCAATGTGTCGGGTTACGCTTCGCTAACCCGACCTACATATCAGCAAGGGTCACGAAGAAATCCCTAACACCTATGATTAACAAATACTATTTTTTTAAGAAATAGCTTATGTAAAAACCTCTCTAAATAAAAAAACACGTATTTTATTGACTGCCATATCTCTTAAATTTTGAATTTCTCCCAAAAAATTGTGGAGGAAAGGAGTCCAATCTCGGCAAAAGTTTCTCCGAAACTTTTGCCGAGATTATTGATTTTGGATCGAATTTTTCAAAACCCTTTCTTCTTAACTTGTTTAATCAACAAAAAGAAAAAAAGATGTCTGCACAAGAATTTAATTTAGAAGTCACACCCATCCTGCCAGAACCCTTAAAACGCCTAGAAGAACTGGCGAACAACCTGTGGTATAGCTGGAATATATCAACTCGAATTTTGTTTGAGCGGCTTGATGAGGATTTGTGGATAAGGGTAGGACATAATCCCAAATTATTTTTACGCAATATTGAACAAGCTCGTTTGGAAAAAGCTGCTACTGATACGTTATTTCTCAATGCTTACCATCAAGTATTATCTACTTATGAAGCTTATTGTCAGGCAAAAGAACGCCACAATGGGGCTAAACATTTAGCAGAAGATGACCTCATTGTTTATTTTTGTGCTGAATATGGTTTCCATGAAAGCCTACCGGTTTACTCTGGTGGCTTAGGTATTTTAGCCGGTGATCATTGTAAATCCGCGAGTGATATGCGTTTGCCTTTTATTGGCGTAGGCTTGTTTTATCACAAAGGATATTTTTCCCAACTCATTGACGCTAACGGTAATCAAGTTGCCACATACAATGTGAACAACCCAGAACATTTACCACTCAGCTCAATCGTGGATGAATCAGGCAATGATATCCTGATTGGTGTCAACATTGCCGATCAACATGTCCAAGTTAAAGCTTGGAAACTTCAAGTGGGTCATATTACCCTATACTTACTTGATACCAATGTGCCACAAAACAACCCCGATAATCGTGCCATTACGCATCAACTTTACGGTGGTGATGAACACACCCGTATTAAACAAGAAATCATCTTGGGTATTGGTGGTGTGCGTATGCTCAGAAGACTCGGTATTGCACCCACTATCTGGCACATCAATGAAGGCCATGCCGCCTTTCTCATCCTAGAAAGATTACGTGAATTGATAACTGGAGATCGATCACTTGAAGCCTCATTAGAAGCCATTGGTGCTAATACTGTCTTTACCACTCATACACCAGTACCCGCTGGACATGATCATTTTCCACAAGATTTGTTCATGCACTATTTGGGCTATTTTTGTCATGAATTACGGATTTCCAAAGAAGGTTTATTAGCGCTTGGTTGTCTACCTAATGATCATCCAGATTTTAATATGACAACCTTAGCGATTCATGGAGCGCGTCATATTAATGGAGTCAGTCGTATTCATGGAGATATATCGTCTGAAATCTGTGCAAAATTTTGGCCAGAACTAACCTCGTCTGAAAATCCAATCCGTTATGTGACTAATGGAGTCCATGTGTCTTCTATGTTGGCACGAGAATGGAGAGACTTATTTGATGACGTATTAGGGGTAGAATGGCGTTACCATCAATGTGAAGCAGCCTTTTGGCAACCGATAGAAAATATTCCGGATCAACAATTTTGGCAGGTAAGGCAAACCGTCAAATCCCGTATGTTGAACGTGATACGCAAATCCTTAACCGCTCAGCATTTGCGTAATGGCATTTCAGAGCCTCATTTGGAGCGTATCCTCAAATATATTGATCCTGATAATCCCAATATTTTGACCATTGGTTTTGCACGGCGTTTTGCAACTTACAAACGTGCTACGTTATTGTTCAAGGACCTTGATAAATTGCGGTCGCTTCTCAATGATATTGAACGACCGGTGGTATTTATTTTTGCTGGTAAAGCGCATCCAGCCGATAATCCAGGACAAGACTTGCTTCGATCCATTTACCAATTGAGTATGGAACCTAACCTGATTGGAAAAATTTTAGTCGTGCAAGGCTATGATTTAGGGCTATCACGGCGATTAGTTTCTGGCGTAGATGTGTGGCTCAATAATCCCGTCTTTCCTCAAGAAGCTAGTGGTACCTCCGGAATGAAAGTCGCTATTAACGGTGGTATCAATCTCAGTGTACTCGACGGTTGGTGGCCTGAAAGTTACGATGGCAAAAATGGTTGGGCGATTAAACAATCTCCCCATACCGACAATGTGGAACAACGTGATTACGAAGATGCCCGCACTTTGTATGAAATTCTCCAGGATGAAGTGATTCCACTCTACTATGATCAAGGTAAATATGGTTATTCGCCAGGTTGGGTTAAAACCGCGAAACATTCTATGGTTTCAATCTTACCTAACTTTAATACTATGCGAATGCTAAAGGACTACCTTAAAGGTTTCTATTTACCAGCCAGTCAGCAAGGTAGAAGATTAAGTAGCGATAATTACGCCAAAGCGCAGGAACTCGCTAATTGGAAAGGGCATGTTCGGGCAAAATGGGATGGCGTACAGGCTCGCTTAGTGAGTATCCCCGATACCCAACAATTTTCTTATGGTGAATCAATCACCATACAAGTTGCTATACGACTCAATTATCTTCAGCCAGAAGATGTCACCATTGAATTGTTATTATCACGCAAAATTTATCATCCAGAATTTTTCCGGATCAATCAGGATGAATCACAAAACTTATTGAGTCACCAAGAAACCTCAATGGTTTCTTATAAATTGGTCTCTGAGCATCCCTTGCATGACAGTGGTGAACATCTCTACAGTTTAACTTTTAAACCAGATTTATGTGGTGGATTAAGCTATCGCATTCGTGCATTTCCGTTCCATGAATTACTTTCTGATCCACATGGAATGGGTATGATGAGATGGATTTAATGGTAAAGTCATAAAGATGAAGATGTAAAGATAAAGCCCCTTGGTTTTAAAGCCAAGGGGTTTTTTTTTGCCAAAACTTCGCTTTGAATTCCAAGCAGGGGTTTTGGAGTCTAAAGCGAAGCTTTGGTTTAACCACTTATTTTTAAAAATGACAAAAATCATTCGTTTGACATGAATAATGGTCCTCATTTTGCATTTCATTAAAATGTTTATTTTTACCCAAAATCAAAATAACAAACTAACTCCAAATTTACCGATGTTTTAGGAGTCCAAAATATATTTTTTCATGATTTACCTTATTGACCAATAAGTTGGAAAAAGCTTATGACTGAAACTCTCCCTTTAACGACAGAAATGTTATTCGTATTAGGCTTATTACTCTTCACAATTTTCCTCTTTGTAACAGAACTGGTACGCGTTGATGTAGCTGCTATGTTAGTAATGGTCATCATCGGGTTACTCGGATTAATTCCTCCCACAGAATTATTTAATGGTTTTGCTAGCAATGCTGTTATATCTATCATAGCAATCATGATAATTGGAGCTGGTTTAGATAAAGCAGGTATCATGATGCGAGTCGCCAACTTCATTCTCAAAATCGGTGGCACAACTGAAAAAGGTATTTTACCCGTTGTTTTGGGTACTGCCAGCGCGATTTCTAGTTTTATGCAAAACGTGGGAACTGCTGCCTTACTATTGCCCGTCGTCAGTCGTATTTCAGCGCGTACCAACGTACCATTATCACGCTTGTTGATACCAATGGGCTATTCTGCTCTATTGGGAGGTACGCTGACCTTGGTAGGATGTAGCTCATTGATTTTATTAAATGATTTAATCCTAAATGCGAATCAAACCTTACCGCCAGATATTACACCTATGCAGCCTTATGGGTTATTTGCTACTTTGCCCATTGGTATAGCCTTGGTTTGTGCTGGTATTATTTATTTTGTGTTCGCCGGACATTGGATACTACCAGCACGCCAAACGGAAGCAACACGAACCATTACACCAGTGGATTATTTTCAACAACGTTATGGTATCAAAGGTTCTGTGTTTGAATTATTAGTGACCCCTAATTCACCATTAGTGGGTAAGACGATTTTGGAATACGAGCAACTAATGAGTGAACCGGCAGCCATTATTGCCTTATTAAAAGGCAAAAATTTACGCATTTCTCCCGCCCCTGATGTGACGCTTGAACCGGGTGATAGTTTTGCGATGCTCGGCTCCCAAAAAGCGATTGAAGCATTTACTCAACAATTTCACTTATTGCTCAAACCGCAGATAGGTATTTTTACTGAAATGCTGGTTCCAACACTTTCTGGCGTTTCTGAAGTTATCATTCCACAAAATTCGCAAGTCATTGGCAAAAGTTTGTTAGAAATTCGTTTGCGTAAAAAATATGGTTTAAGTGTGTTAGAAGTTTTGCGCCAACAGCAAAGTTTACGTGAAGGGTTACGTGATTTAAAACTACAAGATGGTGATACATTACTTGTCCATAGCACTTGGGAAGATTTAGCCGCTATTAAAAACAATCGAGATTTTGTCTCAATCACTCAGCATAATAATCATTGTCAAGAAGAGCAACCGGCTCAAAAAACCTGGTTAGCGCTCTTATTCTTCACATTAGCCATCGGTTTAGTCTTATTTACTGATTTACGATTAGCTATCGCTTTATTGGTAGGTGCTTTGGGTATGATTATCACGGGCGTGATTTCGATTGAGGAATCTTATGAGCGAGTCAGTTGGCAAACCGTTTTTTTATTAGCCGGTTTAATACCGTTAGGACAAGCTGTTGAAAGCACTGGTACGGCTGCTTTTATGGCACAACAAACTTTGTATTGGTTAGGTGATATGCCTAACTGGGTTTTACAAACCGTTTTGGCGATTTTAGCAACCTTGTTTACTCAAGTCATGTCAAATGTAGGTACCACTGTGTTACTCGTACCATTAGCCATTAATATTGCAGTTCAAAGCCAAGCGGATCCCGCCGTGTTTGCCTTGACGGTGGCCCTCGCTACTTCCAATTCCTTTATTTTACCGACCCATCAAGTCAACGCATTAATCATGGGCCCAGGAGGCTATCGTGTCGTTGACTATTTAAGAGCCGGCAGTATTATGACTGTGTTGTTTTTGATTATCCTGATTCCTATGATGAATATCGTGTTTTAAGAAGAACTTTTTTTTCAGAAATAGTTGACACATTCGCAACCCGCTTTTTTAGCCGTTGCAAATTTTTATGTCACTCAATGTTCAAATTTTTTATCAAAGACAATAACTACAAGGATTGCATGAACGTTACGGATAAAACAGGTATGGCATAATTCAGCTTTTAACGCTTTGCACGAAACAGACAGAATGGAAATTGATTTTTATTTTTACTTACATGCAATCCCTTGTAATTAAAGTATTAAATGCGATAACGCGATAACGCGATAACGCATTAAACTCAAAAACGCTATACTAATCCCCGCAATAAATCCGCTTTCAAATCTTCAATGTCTTCTAAACCTACCGAAATACGAATCAATCCATCACCAATTCCCGCAGCTTGACGTTGTTCTTGGGTGATGCGTCCGTGTGTGGTAGTTGCTGGATGTGTGATGGTGGTTTTGGTATCGCCCAAATTGGCGGTGATAGACATGATGCGAGTGGAATCAATTACTCGCCAAGCGGCTTCTTTTCCACCTTTCACATCAAAGGAAACTAATCCTCCAAAACGACTTTGTTGTTGTTTTGCTAATTCGTGTTGTGGATGAGAAGGTAAACCTGGAAAGTAAACCCGATCGACGGCTTTTTGTTGTTCTAGCCAATGCGCTAATGCTTCGGCATTGTCGCAATGTTTTTGCATTCGCAAGTTTAATGTTTCTAATCCTTTCAGAAATACCCACGCATTAAAAGGACTCATAGTGGGCCCGCCAGAACGAAGGATGCTAAAAATATCACCACCCACTAATTTTTCGGGGCCCACAACGGCTCCGCCAATACACCGCCCTTGTCCATCTAAGTATTTAGTGGCAGAGTGAATGACAATATCGGCCCCTAAAGCCAACGGTTGTTGTAATGCTGGCGTACAAAAACAATTATCTACCACTAACAAACAATCGTGGGTATGCGCTAATTCTGCGATTGCTTTTATATTGCCAAGTTCCATCAATGGATTAGAGGGCGTTTCCAAAAACAGCAGTTTAGTATTAGGTTGAATGGCGGCTTGCCAACTATCTATATCGCTTAAATTGACAAAAGTGGTTTTGATGTCAAATTTGGTTAAAATGGTGTTGAACAAGTTGATGGTTGAACCAAACACACTTTGCGAAGCAACAATATGATCTCCTGCTTTGAGTAAGCCCAAACAGGTGCTAAAAATAGCAGCCATACCGGAAGCGGTTGCCATACAACGCTCACCACCTTCAAGGGCCGCTAACCGATCTTCAAAGTTACGCACGGTGGGATTGGTGAAGCGCGAATAAATATTATCTTGCGCGGTTTTTTGGGCAAAACGAGCGGCAGCTTCAGCCGCATTTTTAAATACGAAACTGGAGGTGGGAAAAATGGCCTCACTATGTTCGCCTTCCTCAGTACGCACTTGCCCGGCACGTACTGCACGGGTGTTAAAACCAAATTCATTCCAATCAATCATTTTTTCAGGTGTCAGGTATCAGTTATCAGTTATCAGTTATCAGTTATCAGTTATCAGGTATCAGGTATCAGGTATCAGTTATAGCAATTCCCAATTGAATAAAATACATTTAATGTTATTTAAATAATTGATAATTAAGATATTAAATTCTATAACTCGGTAACACAATAAACTCGAAAACGCTATATCAATGTATCTCAATTTGATGTCAATGGTATTTTTAAAAATGATGAGGTTGGAGTTGTAGTCGTTCATGCTTGAGAAGAAATGCACCCTACATACATAAGCTCAATCTAAATTTCTACCACTGTCAGTCCTTGAACTTGGGCAACTTGAATTCCCTTGAGTTTGTCTTTTGTCTACTGATACAAACGGATCGGGCGCATAAACTAATGCACATCCGATATGAATAGCATCCATAGCATGTAATGAAGAATTAATTAATGGTATGTAGCATGACTTCTGGCGTAATGTTACAAAGTTTAATACCAGCTATATAATTAAAGCGTCCCCAAAAATAAATTTTGGACAAAATTCGCTATCGCACTTTAGCAAAAAAGTGTCATAAAAAATTTTCAGAATCTTTTGGAATGAGGATTAAATAAGGTGATTTCCAGAAAAGATTATACCGGTGCCTGAGCTTGTCGCAGTTGCCTTCGACATAATTCGACAAGCTCATCAACCGCTCAGGTACCGACTCCCGGTATATTTATTTCTGGAAATCGCCTAAAACCCGAAATTAAACCTGCCAGGTTTTTAAAACCTGGCAGGTTTGGCTCAAAAGTTTTGGAAATTATTAAATCCACGCGATGCTCAACTTTATTTTATAACTAATTGATTTGAAATGTAGGGTGGGTAGAGCGAAGCGAAACCCACCAAAATAAACTTTATATTTTTTAATAATTTATAAAAAGTTGAGCATCGCGTTAAAT
>Ga0233403_10000418_pt1 | contig 19952 bp, 11 predicted proteins | sample Na_oxic_1_MG_FD_179866 | JGI IMG/M metagenome (GOLD analysis project Ga0233403, IMG submission 179866) | Seawater microbial communities from Saanich Inlet, British Columbia, Canada - Na_oxic_1_MG | ecosystem: Environmental > Aquatic > Marine > Inlet | place: Canada: British Columbia | collected...
CTTTAGATGCTCCAGTAGGTGCCGATTTGTCTTTTCAGAACTTGCCAGCCTCTGACGAATTACCATCTCAAGTAAAATTACCATCCACCGCAAATCTTAATAGTGGCCTCGGTATTGACGGCAGTGGTCCGACTTTGTTAGAAGGCTCCGCACGTTCCTTAGAGGAAGCAAACTTGGAAGATTTTGTACTCTCCCAAACTGAAAACGGAATTTTACTGGTGGAAGGCACCGGCAACTCAGCTGGTATCACTTTCACTTTTATCCCCGATGTAGACAATGCCATCCAAGTGGATACTGACAAAATGCCGATTGGGCTGGCAGTTGGTAATGGTGGCTTTTATACCATAACTACTCCAGAAGGGGAACAATATAAAGTAGTTCCGGCCCCTCAAGATCCGGTAGCGTTAAGTAAAGCAATTGGTGGCAAAGTAGTTTTAGGCAAGCGTGGGGACGTGATGCTGGAACGAGATGCTCCAACTCGGCGCGGTAAAACCCGTGAAGTTTTAATATTTGACCCATTTATTGAACCGGGAATCGACGATTCATGCACCGAGATAATACCGGGCGAGTTTGCTTGTGATGAATTTGATGACTTACGTTCTGGCAAGCGTGGACTGAGACAGCGTATCCAAACCCGCAAGATTAAATATCCCGACGGCACCGCCCAAACTATCCGCCCCACTGTGCTATCGCCGGATGTTTTCATTGAAAAAGGCTCCGAATTTGAAGGGGTAGAAAATATAGTTTACAATGCCAATGGAACTTTCTATGTTGCCTTTGAGGGTAAACCATATCTAGTTACTCCTAATTTTGAAGTGCAAAGTGAAGAAGTGCCAGAAGGAAAGTCCGTGGAGCCAAGTATTAATATTAATGAAGGACAATTAAGATACACGATTCCAATTGAAAGCTCGGAAGATGACAACAGACGGCGGGGTAAAACCCGTGAAGTTTTAATATTTGATCCGTTTATTGAGCCGGCTCCGGATGATATGTGTACGGAACCGGTGCCCGGCGAGATTGTTTGTGATTTTGATGAATGATTAGCAAATTAAAGAAATCCGATTTTTGGCCAAAAATCGGATTTCTGGCGGAGTTAAATTTACCCCCAGAAACTGATACTAAACTCACTACTTATGCTGTAAATTTTAACCATACAAAAACTATTTTTAAACGATAGTTGTAACATAAAATTCATGATTCAGTACTTAGAATGCGAATTAAGAGTTGAAAGCCATTAAAAACATAGCAGCAGCAAGTCTACCAAAAGCATGAACCATTAGTCCTTGAGTTGAGCGAACTTTGGATGCGATTTGAATCCCAGTTGTCTCGAAAATCCAATTAAAAAGAGACTCAATGGGTTGACGTACACTACTAACAGAAGTTGAAAGTAATTGTTCAAAAAGATACAAATTTTCTTGGCCCTTTTTCTGTTTAACCGGCGTGTATATTTCGGCGTTTTGTTGGTTAAGCATTTCTCGTTCAAGACTATCAATATAAGCTTTGTCGGCATATACTTCGCTATCTTGAATATAAGGTGTAATTTGTTTAAATACCGGTAAATCATGGTTTGACGCTGGAGTCATTCCTAGGAATTCAGGCAGCGGTAAAGTTCCTACACGCCTAAAACCTAAAATGTGGACTTTTACACCATAATAATAGCAGCCTTTGGAACCACAATAGCCTTTATTAGCAATCTCAGAAGCTACTTTAGCCTTTGAGCTTCTTGTCTAGATTGCCATTATTATAGGCATAGAGTCAATAAGACGAATATTTTTCAAATATTCTTTAGGAAAGTATTCCGGTAATTCGTATATAAGTGGAACAAAAACATCTTGCAAACGATTGAGTCTCATAACATATGCTTCATACGATGGCAAATTTGGGAACCATTCTCGTAAATGGTCATTTGTGTAGTTGTATATATTTTTGATATTGGTACGATGACTCATAATTCCCCACAGAAAGATTGTAATAACTTCTTCATCTGTAAAAACCGGAGAAGAATTATTACTCATTCTTTGAGCCTAAAATTGCCGGTTTCCTTTAAAATTTTCACTAATAAACAAAAAAACAGCTATTAAGCGGATTTGCCAGTCCATAATTTTTTACCAGAGTAGTTAGAAAATACACTCAGAATAGTATTTTTTGGTTAAAGAATCAAGCGTTAATTTTAAATTGTTAATTTGAATTACAAATAATGAGTTGAAAACTCTTGCATCTAATAAATTCAAAGTCGCCCATACTAATGCCTTTAGTTTCAACGGATTTTTCAACCCTTGATTCGCATTGCCATTAAGTTAAGCCGGGCGAACCGATATGTTCGCCCCCTACTTTAAATATGTGGGGTTTTGTCGGGGCAGACCTGCGTGTCTGCCCGATACGATATGGCATTGAACCTCTGGTTGGGAAAAAAATATTTGGACAGAGTTTGCAACCCGTTCATGATGTTTTGTGCTACAATATGTTCAAATTTTGGAAAAAAAACGGCATAAATTTATATGGCCAATAAAAGGAACAACGAACTTCGTTTGACACATTAATTCGTGGTATTTTTCAATAGTGAACGGAACACTTTTTGCTCGGATAAAAGCAGTGTTTTTTGTATGGTTAAAATTTACAGCATATTAGTAATGGGTTTAGCATCAGTTTCTGTTTGTAAAATTTAACACTGCCAGAAATCCGATTTTTTGGAAAAATCGGATTTCTTTGAAGCTTGAAAAAATTTTTACGAACCCAGAAATCCGATTTTTTGGAAAAATCGGATTTCTTTGAAGCTTGAAAAAATCTTAAATAACAATAGTATATTAAGTATACGCAAAAACTGTTCCGTTCACTATTGGGTATTTTTATTAATTCGTGGTACTCAATTGTAGAGAGAAACTTTAAGCAGTAACAAATTAGCTTTGAGTAATTATATTAATATTAATGATTAATTCTGAAAATTCTTAAATTCGGTTAATTCTGATTCAGACAAAGGGGTTATTTTTTTATGAAATTGTTATTCGCTTTTCTTATTGATAGTTTGAAAAAATGGTGGGGAGATGAGCCTTCGCCCTATCTGTTACATGGTTTTTTGTTGGTGATTTGGCATGGTTTGCGTTTGCCGATTACTTGTGCTGGGTGGCGAGATGCTCGTTCGGCTAGTTTCAAGGACAAAGCGCATCGAAGGGGAGGATTTAATATGCGTTATCTCCTTGTGCTGTTGTTTGTGGGTGCGGCTCAGAATGCGCTGGCGGCTACTGATTGTACGGCGGTGACAGAAATTCCACCGGTTGAGTGCGAGGCTTTGGTGGCGTTGTATACTAGTACCAATGGAGCTAATTGGAGCAATAATGCTGGCTGGAATGTGACTAATACTCCTTGTAGTTGGTCAGGTGTTAGTTGTAATGCGGGGCACGTTACAAACATTAACAAAATCCTGAGCAAACTGACCGGGACTATCCCGCCGGAGTTGGGGAATCTTAGTAATTTAACATCCCTCCAGCTAAACGATAACCAACTGACCGGGACTATCCCACCGGGGTTGGGGAATCTCAGTAATTTAACAATCCTCGGACTAGACTCTAACCAACTGACCGGGACTATCCCACCGGGGTTGGGGAATCTCAGTAATTTAACAACCCTCGGACTAGACTCTAACCAACTGACCGGGACTATCCCGCCGGAGTTGGGGAATCTTAGTAGTCTCTCTTCTCTATCTTTAGGGTGTAACTTGTTAACAATTCCTTCTGACCAAAGCTTGCTTGACTTTATTAACGCTAAAGATGTTTCTAACCCTAATTGGAAAGATACGCAAGATGGAAATTGTTCTTCTGGCTCTTCAACTCCACTAGCACCAACAGCCCTAAATGCTACCGTTGCTTCGCAAACCCAAATCAATCTATCTTGGACTGACAATAGCAGCGACGAAACTGGCTTTAAAATTGAACGCAATGGTGCTCTAATTCAAACTACAGCTATCAATATTTCCAGTTTCAATGATACCGGTTTGCTCTGTGGCACCATCTATAACTATTTGGTAAAAGCCACCAATGCCAGTGGTGATTCAACCCCAGCTACCACAATTGGAACCACACCTGCTTGTACTGGGTTTCCCCCCTCTCTACCAATAGCCTTAATCGCACCAACTGCCTTAAATGCGATGGTTGCTTCGCAAACTCAAATCAACCTAACTTGGATTGATAATAGCAGCGATGAAACCGGGTTTAAAATTGAGCGTAATACTGCTTTGATTCAGACGACAGCTGCTGATGTTGTTAGTTTCAATGATACCAGTTTGCTCTGTGGCACCATCTATAACTATTTGGTAAAAGCCACTAATGCCAATGGTGATTCAACCGCTATTACCACAAGTGGAACTACTTTAGCTTGCTCATCAACACCAACCATATCAGGGCCACCAGTGCCATCGTTACCACCTCCACCAACCGGTGGAAATATTTCTGGCTCTCGCAATATGGGAGGACAAACCTTTATTGACGATAGCACTATTGGGGAAAACACTAGCGTTAGTAATGTAGTGTTTGCAGCGGATGTTGAAAATGAGGGATTGATTTCTAATTCGACGATTGCCGCAGACGCAACCTTAACCGGTGGCACATTAACCAGCAATATCACCAATGAAGGCACTATCAGCGACGTTGATTTTGTCGGGAATAAACTCAGTGGCGGTACCTTAGCTGGCACCATTACCAATTCAAGTAAAATAGGTGGCACCATTGAAGATGTGCAATTAGCACCAAAAGCAACTTTAAGCGGGGGCCAAGTCGGCGGACTCATCAAAAGTGCTGCGGACGCTACCCTTCAAGATGTGCAATTTGAAAAAGGGGGAATTTTGATAGGGGGCCAACTCAGTGGTGAAATCAGTGGCGATCCTGACAACCCACCCCAAATTGGCGCGGCTGAAATTATGCCCGGTAGCAAACTTTCCAATGTGCGCCTCAGTCCAACGATGCAAATCCCCGAAGATGTTGAATTAGGCGAGAATGTCAGATTGCCAGCAGACTATGAAAATCCTACTTTGGAAGATTTTGGGATTGATCCAAATGAACTTGATGACATGACAGCCGAGCGTATCACCCAATTAGAGCCAGCGGCTTTCAGTGTTTTGACGGCTGCAGACATTGCCAAAATTTCGCCCGAAGCCTTTAGTGCTATCGAAGCCGAACAAATGACTTATTTTACCAAATCTGCTATCGATGGCTTGACAGTGGAACAGTTTGAACAGATACCAACCGAAGCCTTGGGTGGTTTAACTAGCGAAAATATGGGAGGATTATCTACCGATGTGGTTAGCCAATTCACTCCAACCACAGTTACGGCTCTCAATACTGAACAGTTTAAACAAATGCCAAGCCGCGATGTTTCCAAACTGTTTGTCAACATTGACCTTGAGAAAATCAGTCCTCCAAATGTAGAGCAATTAGTTCCAGATGGCTGGATTCTTGACTTAGAAAGTGGTGATTTAAAGGCTCCGGTTGGTGCTGGACTGTCTTTTCAGAGTCTGCCTCCCTTTGGGTTATTACCATCTCAAGTAATCTTACCAGCATTTGCTAATCTCAACAGTGGCCTCGGCATTGGCGGCATTGGTCCAACTTTGTTAGAAGGCACTAAACGTTCTTTGGTAGAAGAAAATTTGGAAGAATTTGTCCTGTCCCAAGATGACTACGGAATTTTACTTGTAGAAGGTACTGGCGATTTGGCTGGTATCAATTACACTTTTATCCCGGATGTAGATAATGCCATCCAAGTTGATACTGACAAAATTCCAATTGGATTAAATGTTGGCAAAGGTGGTTTTTATACCATAACTACCCCAGAAGGGGAACAGTATAAAGTAGTTCCGGCCCCACAGAATCCAGTGGCGTTAAGTGAGACAATTGGTGGTGGTGAAGTGGTGATTGGAGAACGCGGAGATGTGATGATAGAAATAGCAACTCCAACTCGGCGTAAAAAGCGTGGTAAAACTCGTCAGGTATTGATATTTGATCCGTTCATCGAACCGGGCATTGATGATTCATGTGTAGAAATAGTGCTAGGCGAGTTTGCTTGTGATGAATTTGATGACTTACGTGCTGGCAAGCGTAGACTGAGACAGCGTATCCAAACCCGCAAGATTAAATATCCCGATGGTACTGCCCAAACTATCTATCCGACTGTCCTATCGCCGGATGTTTTCATTGAAAAAGGCTTAGAATTTGAAGGGGTAGAAAATGTAGTTTTCAATGCCAATGGAACTTTCTATATTGCTATTGGTGGTAAACCATATTTGGTGTACCCTAAGTGGGAGGTTGGAAGTGAAGAAGTGCCAGAAGCAGAATCTGTGGAGCCAACCATTGCAATTAATGTTGCTGGTGGGCAGATCAGATACACGATTCCAATTGAATCCTCGGAAGATGATAACAGACGGCGGGGTAAAACCCGTGAAGTTTTAATATTTGATCCGTTTATTGAGCCGGCTCCGGATGATATGTGTACGGAACCAGTGCCCGGTGAGATCGTTTGTGATTTTATTGATGATTAGTAATTAATATTTAGATTTTCTGGTGTTTGACATGCTAAAATGTAGTCTATCAGTCAATACCTTCGCCAATTTGATATTTGATATTTGTTTCGGGAATGGAGCGAAGCGGATTTCCCGAAACCCCGATATTACTGGGTTTCGGGAAATCGTACCTCATTCCCGAAACAACAAATTTTGACATTGGCGAAGGTATTGTCAGTAGATACTATGTTTTATAGTGATCCTTGTTGTGAATAGCCATTGATTTTGTTACACAGATGGAATCGGTGGCTATTCACATTTAACCCCTTCGGGGTTGGTACATCTTTGAAAATTCCTAACCCCGAAGGGGTTAAACATGAATAGCCATAGGTAAAACCTATGGAACTATGGAAATATTTGGGGTGAAAAATTGCCAAAATCATGACAGATTTAACACCCAAGTTGCGTCCAGCGATAGGGTATCCGTTTGATATAGTGATCCATCATTCGTTGTAAATAAAACGTTACGGACGGGGTTGCAAACCCCGTCCAGCGATTCCACTATAGACGAAAAGAATAAATAACTTCACAAAAAACCTCCGAGGTTTCCAAAACGCTCTACGGTTTGGCTCCAAATATTTTTCTGAAAATCTATAGTTGGGGTTTAAATCCTTTCTTATATACAATCCTTGTAGTTAGGGTTTAAATCCTTTCTTATATATAATCACTTGTAGTTATTGTCGGAAAACTTAAAAAAAACTCATGAAATCATTCATTTTTTTATTTACATTAGGTTTATTGACATCTGTCAGTGCCCACGCGGAAGTTACGCTGGATGGTACACTTGGCCCCGGTATAGCCCTTGGAGGGCCAGACTATGCGATTGGGGCTAAATTAGGCCAACAACATGGTAGTAACTTGTTTCACAGTTTTGGTAAATTTAACCTCAACAGCAAAGAAAGTGCGACATTCTCCGGCCCGGATTATATTAACAACGTTATCGGACGTGTGACCGGTGGTAGCCTCTCAACTATTGATGGCATTCTCCGTAGCACTATTCCCGATGCTGATTTTTATCTTATCAATCCGGCTGGACTCTTGTTTGGGCCAAATGCCATATTGGACATACAAGGCTCCTTTCATGCTAGTACCGCCGATACATTGCGTTTCCAAGACGGTGGTGAATTTAATGCCCGCAGTCCGCAAGACAGTTTATTAACTATTGCCCCAATTTCAGCGTTTGGCTTTCTTACGGATTCTCCACAACCATTGTCTATCAGTGGCAGTACCACCAAAAGTAGTAAACCGACCGCACCAATCGGCAAAGCTTTATCCCTAATTGGGGGCAACATCCATGTTAGCAGATCCATTTTAAAAGCAAATTCTGGACGTATTAATATTGCCAGCGTTGCTAGTCAAGGTGATGTCACCATATCATCAAAAGACTTAGTGTTATCTGGGGAAGCCGGTGATGTTAGTTTGGAAGATTCAACTGTGAACGTGAGTGGTAGTGCTGGTGGTGGTAGCATTTACATTCGTGCCGGTCAATTTGTTGTAGATGCTAGCACAATTAGTAATGCTGTCAATAATGTTGCAGCCGGCGAAATCAATGTGCAAGCAGAGAATTTGATAGCGAGCCGTGGTGGACGATTTAGCAGTACAACCCGTGGAAATGGACAAGGTGGCAAAATCAAGATTAAAGTTAAGGAATTGACTGAGTTTTCTGGAGAAATGGTTACGAGTAAAGGAACCGTAACTGCTAGTGGGATTAATCTCACATCGGGAGGAGCCGGTAATGCGGGTGCCGTGGACTTAGAAACCGCCAAACTAAACCTTAAAAATGGTGCAACAATAAGTGCTACCGCTTTGAAATCCGGTAAAGGTGGCAATATAAATATTCAAGCCACAAATTCTATTAGTCTTTCTGGGGTAGGTAACACTCACGGACAAGGTAGTGCTATTGGTGCAAATACACGGGGCCAAATAGACAATGCCGGTCAAGGAGGTGTGATTGTCTTAGAATCTAGAGAATTACATCTTACTGACGGCGCATTGATTGGTACAATAACTCTTGGAACTGGGCAAGGTGGTAATATAAAAATCAAGACCACTGAAGGCGTAACATTATCTGGTGAAGACCATCGAGGAGTAACTAGCGGTATTTGGACAGAAACCCAAGGCTCTGGTGATGGTGGTAGTGTCGAATTAAATACTAACCAATTGACTCTTTTAAATGGAACCAATATCAGAGCCAATAGTGGTAATAGTGGTCAAGGTGGAAAAATATCCTTAAACGTCAGTGACTTAGTTAAACTAGAAGGTTTAGATAGTGCCGGTTATGGCAGTTATATAAATGCAAACGCTCAAGGCGAAACCGTGGATGCTGGTAACGGTGGCACAATTGAAATAATCGCCGGACGCTTACAACTTGCAGATGGTGCCCAAATAGCTACGAGTAGCTTTGGCCCCGGCCAAGGTGGTAAACTTACTGTAAAGGTTGCCAAAACAGCTACTTTCTCTGGTCAAGATCAGAGTGAAGACGGTTTTCGTAGTGGGCTTCTTACGGTTTCAGAAGGTCAGATGGACGATGCCGGTAATGGTGGCACCATTGTATTGGTAGTGGGTAATTTACGCCTCGCTGATAATGGTGAGATCACGGCTGAGACTTATGGCCCCGGAGTTGGAGGCAATGTCAATATCCAAGCTCAAACGGTCAAATTGACTGAAAGTAGTGGTATTTTAGCGAATAGCGAAGCGCGCGGAGATGCCGGGCAGGTGCTACTGGTAATCGGAGACAAGCTGCAAATGCGTGATAGTAGCATTGCGACTAAAGCCTTAAATGCCGATGGTGGCAATATGGTAATCATTGCCCCAAGTTATGTCTATCTCGTCAACAGTCGTATTACTACTAGTGTTAGTGAAGATTTTGGGGGTGGTGGCAATATTACCCTTAATCCGAAATTTGTGGTGCTTGATGACAGTCAAGTTTTCGCCAAAGCCAAAAAAGGTGCCGGCGGTAATATTAATATCACCACTACCGGGGTTTATAACTTCACCGGCGAAGCAATAGCACAAATCATCAATGCCTCCTCAGAATTTGGGGTAGATGGTGTCGTTACCATTGCGACTCCCGATAACAATTCCGATGAAGGTATGTTCGCGTTGCCAGCCACCCTTTTCGATGCTAGTGCTTTACTTGATACACCTTGTGGGCAACGAATCGCGGAAAATCTTAGTAGCTTTGTGGTTATTGCCAGCGAAGGCACCCCGAATGCACCGAATGATTTATTGCCAAGTGGGCCATTATTGTCCGAACCAACTTCAAAAGTTTCCGAACCAACCGCTAAAAGTACGAAGGCTCGGAGCACACCGCGAATCGCTCTCTTGACCGGATGCAATCCCAATTTAGCAAGAGGGGATAGTACGAAGGAAAGCAATATTTCCCCACCACAATTGTTTTGAAAATCACAAACCGGCCAAGTTTTATAATTTATAGCTCAATACTTAATTGCAATTGTAAATTGTTTTTTCTAAAGAACTATACAATTAATCATGCGTTTTAGTATACTTCCAACGGTGTTAAAGAAATCCGATTTTTGCCAAAAATCGGATTTCTAGCTGTCGCCTAAAAATCTTGGTTTTAAAAAAACGGCAAAATTGCTATGGTGTTAAAGAAATCCGATTTTTTTCAAAAATCGGATTTCTAACCGTCGCCTAAAAATCTGAGGTTAAAAAAACGGCAAAATTGGTATTAAAGAAATCCGATTTTTGCCAAAAATCGGATTTCTAGCCGTCGCCTAAAAATCTTGGGTTAAAAAAAACGGCAAAGTATTAAATAAAGAAATCCGATTTTTGCCAAAAATCGGATTTCTAGCCGTCGCCTAAAAATCTTGGGTTAAAAAAAACGGCAAAGTATTAAAGAAATCCGATTTTTTTCAAAAATCGGATTTCTAGCCGTCGCCTAAAAATCTTGGGTTAAAAAAAACGGCAAAGTATTAAAGAAATCCGATTTTTGCCAAAAATCGGATTTCTAGCTGTCGCCTGAAAATTTTCCACAGTTTATACTAGGAAATTGGTTGGCTTTTCGGAAATTATTTATCGGAAAACCTATTAGTTAATATCTTGAAAAAATAAGGAGTTTTTAATATGGCATTTTCTTTCCCCCAACAAACTTCATTCATTAAGGAACCATATCAGAATTTATTACAAAAATTCAAAAATTTACCGAACATTGTTGTGGTGACAACGTTGGCTCTGCTAGTCGGGGTTGGAGCCGGGTTTGGAGCGATTTTTACCGAATGGCTAGTTCATACAGTACATCATGTGTTCTTTGAGGAAAAATTGTGGGGATTGTTGGATTGGATGGGAACATACTTTTTGATTGTTGTCCCAGCATTGGGGGCGTTAGTTTTTGGCCCTATCATTATTCACTCGGCTAAAGAGGCTAAAGGACATGGCGTATCTGAAGTCCTTGAAGCGGTGGCAGTATGCGGTGGTTGCATTCGCCCAAGAGTCGCGGTGATAAAATCAGTAACTTCCGCATTTTGTATTGGCAGTGGCGGTTCAGTTGGACTTGAAGGGCCTATCGCCCAAATTGGTGCAGCCGTGGGTTCTACAGTTGGACAAATTTTTACTTTGACTGAAGAAAGAATTCGTTTACTACTAGGCTGTGGAGCCGGTGCCGCTATTGCAGCAACTTTTCACGCGCCTATCACCGGTACAATCTTCGCCTTAGAAATTATTTTAGGTCATCTGGAAGCCGGTTATTTTAGTGCAATTGTTATTTCAGCAGTGGTTGCAGATACAATTGCTCAATACTATCAAGAGCCATGGTTAACCATGCCCCAATATACACTCGTTAGTAATTGGGAATTGTTATTATATGCGCTATTAGGTGTAATTGTCGCATTTTCCGCGATTGCCCTTATAAAAACAATGGGATTTATGAGTAAATTTTGGAAAAAAGCCGTTCCATCAGAATACTTGCGCCCGGTAGTCGGTGGTTTAGTATTGGGGCTCATCGGCTTTCTTACCTTTCAACTTGAAGCTTTTCGAGCTGATGATTTACCGCGCCTATTTGGAATCGGATATGAAAGTATTAGCGATGCGCTTAATGGCAGAATTATCTTTGAGGCCGTTTTTGTGCTATTTCTGTTGAAAATATTTACTACCAGTTTAACGTTAGGCTCTGGCGGAACCGGTGGTACATTTACGCCATCATTATTTATGGGGGCGATGCTAGGTGGTACTTTTGGATTTCTGGTTCATGGGTGGTTTCCAGAAGTTACCGCACCATCAGGGGCTTATGCACTGGCTGGCATGGCCGCATTTTTTGGGGCTGCCGCCCATGCGCCAGTTACCTCCATTGTGGTTGCCTTTGAATTAAGTCACGATTACCACCTTATTTTGCCAATTATGTTGACAACGGTTGTAGCTACCTTGGTTTCTCAGACTCTTCATCCCAATTCTATGTATACTCTAAAATTGCGTAAAATGGGAATCAAAGAAAGACGGGGGGCACCGGGGCATGAGGTTTATCTCATGGACAGTATCACAGTTAGTGAGGCAATGAGTAAGGAAGTTGAGATTGTACCATTAACAATGCCACTGTTTCAGTTGATGGAAAAATTTGACCAAACCCATCGTAGTGGTTTTCCGGTAGTGGATGAGGTTGGAGACTTGGCCGGTATCGTTAGTATTAAGGATTTAGATTTTGCCATGACATCTGGGAAAATTACCGGTAGAACGGTAGCTGATATTGCAACAACTGATTTATTGGTGGCTTATCCTTATGAGCCCATGAGTGCAGCGTTACACCGGTTAGGTATCCGTGAAATCAGTCGATTGCCAGTAGTTGAAGAGGAAGGCTCGAAGAAAATCGTAGGTATTGTGTTACGGACGGATATAGTTAAGGTTTATCATCAGGTTACCACTGAGCGGGGACTACAACCGGCCGACTAATTTACTAATAGGCAATGAAGTTTAGGGTTTGGCGTTTGTGGAATCACCGTTTAGGCGATTTCCAGAAATAAATATACCGGTATGAAAGGGCGAACACGGTAGAGAGCCCCTACATCATCCGGTGTTGTAGGGGCGAACCTACGTGTTCGCCCGGTATTTTTTTATCAGAAATCGCCTTAAATTTGTTGAAAAACCTCAGAGGTTTCCAAAACCTCTGAGGTTTGGCTCCAAATATTTTTCCAAAACTCTATATAGTGATCCTATTTGAGTCGCACCATAAATTGGCTTGCGAGCCTTTAAACCCATCATACCAATTCCACAATTCATTTAAGATTACTAGATTCGTTGTGTTTTTTTAAATTCGTTGTACTCAATTTCCCCCAAATACCATTCATTGCAAACCCTGTCACACAATAAAATTTCCAACAGGGTTGCAAACCCCGCAAGAATCAAAAAAATGAATACTGAAAAACCAGATGATGACATCATTATCACTGACGCAGATACCGCAGACGAGGATCATAACGACAGTGGTAGCTTATATCCTTATGAGCTTAAAGACGATACCTATTTGAAAGCAGTGCGTTTTTCTACCGGCAATAAAACAAGCGTCATTAACCGATTTCAACTGGCACAAGAAATTTTAGGGAGTGTGTGAAAAATGTTAACGCAAATTAAATTAACTAATTTCAAATGTTTTAAAAGGGAAACCTCTTTTCCTTTGAGCCAATTGAATTTGCTGACTGGCATTAATGGACAGGGTAAATCTACCCTATTGCAATCATTGTTGTTGATGCGACAATCTCATGAACAGAATGAAAGGACTAGGATTTTGTTGAATGGTAGTTGTGTGGATTTGGGCCATTTTAATGATATTAGAAATCGCAGTACCTCAACAAGTGAATACATCATATTTGAATACGATTTCCGTTATAAAGAAAAGATTAACATGAAGTATTATCTCAAAGAAAATATGGGAGATAGTATGTCTGTTAATATAGATAAAATGACGGGTTTTCCTAAAGACAATTATTTTAATTTAAGAGATTATGTTAATTTCAGGAAAATTTTTGATTTCAGTAAAATCCATTACATATCGGCTGATCGTTTTGGCCCTCAAAAGTTTTATTTGAAATACAACTTAACTCCATTCCACAATGTTGGTGTAAAAGGCGAATTCACCGCGAATGTACTTTATAAAAAGAAAGACAATTTAGTCAATGACGAACTATGTCTTGGAGAAGACGCTAAAACTTTAATTACCCAAACTGAAGCATGGCTCAACGAAATTTTTGAAGGGGCCAAAGTTGAAATTCCCCATTCAGAAACGAATATACTGGAACTTTTTTTCAATAGCAGTGCCTCAAAGGATCGTTTTAAAGCAGTCAATGTTGGTTTTGGGTACAGTTATATTTTGCCAATTGTTGTGTCAGGGCTAATTGCCAAAGAAGGTGAAATTTTAATTGTCGAAAATCCCGAAGCCCATTTGCACCCCAAAGCACAATCCCGACTGACTCAATTTTTGGCTAAAGTGAGCCGTTGTGGAGTGCAAGTTTTTATTGAATCGCATAGTGAACATATTTTGAATGCATCGCGAATAGCGATGTTAGATAAAATTATTACCATTGATGATTTGAGCATATTATATTTTCAACAAAGTAACGAACAACCGGTTGTTGTGCCGATTCCAGTGCAAGCTGATGGTGGCATTGAAGAATGGCCGGAAGGTTTTTTTGACCAGACAGATACAGATTTTGATCGGCTTTTTGGTATATAAACATGGAAATATTTATCAATGAAATTTCATTAGAAGGCCAGTATTTTAAGAAAACTGAATTTGAAAAGGCAATAAAAACTTTTAGAGATATATTTCGAGTTATTGAACGGGATGTCAAAGGTAAGAAACTTTATAAGGATAGTCAAGTTTTGATTAATCGTGAGGCGATAAACGGTTTTATATTTCAGGCAAGTTTAAATAAGGTTAATAGAGAACTGAGGGAGGCTTTACGTCGAGTAGTTTTTAACAAACTCCATCCTAAAGAATGGCGTGATGAACAAGTACATTCTGTGACCGATTATTTTGATTATGTGACTACTACCGAAAGTTTAGATGTAAGAAATACCTCATTGGCAGAAGTAACTGAAAGAAATTTGCAGAATAAGGAAACAACCTATTTACTAATTAATTTTACCAATTCTAGCTTTAAACTTGTTCACCCTGATATTCCAAAATGTTTCTTAATTCCTATTGTCAAAAATAATGATGAAAATAACCCTATCAATTTAGATTGTCTTGATGAAAAATCTGCACTTGAAAATTGGTTAAAAGTTAAAGTTAATTTGTACGATGAATCTGCTAACAAACCACCAACAGATGAACAAACCATTTTGAGTGATGATGCTCAATTTAAAAAAACCGCCTTAATTTGTCAAGGTAGAAAGATTTATCAAGAACTTGCAAAACACCGATATTGGTATGTGGATAATTTACATTATGGTAAAGCAGCACATTTAGAAGTTTTTGATGAAAAAGGGAAACATATTGGAGAAGCGGATTTACAAGGGAATATTGATTATTCTAAAAAAGACCCTAAAAAAACTATTGATTTATGACTTCTCATTATTACTTTAGCACCCTTCAAAAGTAGTTGACAGTTGACAGTTGTTTCGGGAATGGAGCGGAGCGGATTTCCCGAAACCCACATTTGGCTTTCGTTTCGGGAAAGCAACGAAGTGCAATGAACGAAACAACTGTTCACTACTTTTATAGGGATATGAAGGGTGCCATTACTTTAACCGTATTTATTTTCATGAAGGCAAAGAGAATATTGTCAAAGGGAAAATTTTAATTAGTCATATTGGTGGACATATTCAATTTGATTGAGAATTGATATTGATGCTGGATTATTTTGCTGATAAAATAAGCGAAGCCTGAATTTGGTATTGGGGATTCTTGCTGAAGTCGGCGATGCAAAGTTTTTTGATGATATGAGCAGAAACGATATCGTAAATATTAAGGAACGTGCACAAAATAATTAGGGCAACCATAAATAATTAGGGCAACCATAAAGGATTGCCCCTACGTAACATAATGATTTGTAGGGGTAATCCCTTGTGGTTACCCTTACGTTAATTGGATATTGATAATGAATATTAAACCAAAAATATCTGTTGTTGACCTTTTTTGTGGAATTGGGGGCTTTTCTTATGGACTCTATCAATCCGGTTTAAAGGTGGATGCCGGGGTTGATATTGATAATTCATGCCAATATGCTTTTGAAGCAAACTGTCAGTCTAAATTCCTTTGCGAAGATATTGCGAAATTAACTGGAAAGAAAATTAATGCGCTCTATACAAAAAATGATGTCAAAGTTCTAGTCGGATGTGCGCCTTGCCAACCTTTTTCTTCATATACATTTAAGGGAGATAAACAAAAGGATCGTCGCTGGCAATTGCTCTATGAGTTTTCAAGAATAATTAATGAAGTCAAGCCGGATATTGTTTCAATGGAAAATGTTCCCCAGCTTTTAAATTTTAAGAAAGCACCGGTTTTTGAAGATTTTGTGAGTAATCTTAAAAATGGTGGCTATTTCATTTGGAAAAAAATCATTTATGCACCCGACTATGGTGTTCCTCAAAAAAGGAAAAGATTGGTATTATTAGCGTCCAAGTTTGGAAAAATTTCGTTAATTTCACCAACTCACACCCCAGAAAGTTATTTAACTGTGCGAGATGCAATTGCGGGGTTAGATAAAATTAAATCCGGTGAAACATCTCCTAATGATTTTTTTCATAAAGCCTCGAAATTATCCGATAAAAATCTGCAAAGAGTCAGACAATCCATACCAGGTGGTAGCTGGAAAAGGGATTGGGATGATGATTTAAAACTGGCTTGTCACAAAAGCAAGAAGGGGCAAACTTATGTTAGTATTTATGGACGGATGAAATGGGATGAGCCTTCACCAACAATGACGACTTTTTGTACCGGTATTGGTAACGGCAGATTTGGACATCCCGAACAAGATAGGGCTATTTCATTAAGAGAAGCGGCTTTATTGCAAAGTTTTCCAATGGATTACAAATTTGTAGAAAATCCAAAAAGTTTTAGATTTGGAAATTTATCTAAACAAATTGGTAATGCCTTTCCTCCCAAACTGGGAGAAATAATAGGACTAAGTATCCTCAAACATTTAACCGAAAATAATTATGGAAAAAAGTAAATTCTCGCCAAATGAGCTGGAGCTTATTGAAGAACAAGTACATGAGAACTCCAGTTCTTATGATTATAGGACTAAGGATTATCCATTTGAAGTAATTTGTACTAAATTTGGCGATGCTGATAATCCAGAATCAACATTGTATGTTCCTGATTATCAAAGAGAGTTTGTTTGGAAACCAGATATGCAATCAAGATTTATTGAGTCTGTACTGTTAGGTGTACCATTGACCCCTTTTCTTGTCTCTGCGGATAAAGATAATAGACTAGAAATAATTGACGGTTCACAAAGAATTCGGACTTTATTAGCTTTCTACGAAAATAAGCTAAAGCTTAGGAGACTTAGAAAGTTAACTCAGATTGAAAAGGCTCAGTTTAAAGATTTACCACGGAGCCTACAAAATGATATTAAAAATAGAGACTTCAGAATCATTGTTGTGAGTTTCGCTGATCTCTCAATTAGACAAGATATATTTGACAGAATCAATACGAGCAGTGAAAAATTAACCGATAGTGAAATTCGGAAAGGTTCCTACTCGGGTGCTTTTTATGATTTAGTTCTTGAATTGAAGGACCATGCTGAATTTAGAGCTATTTGTCCGGTTTCTGATAATAAAAGAAAAAGGGGCGAATACGAAGAATTGATTTTAAGGTTCTTCGCTTACATTGACAAATATCAAGAATTCAGACACGACGTTGCAGCCTTCCTTAACTCATATCTTGAGGATATGAATGAAACTGATTTTGATAGGGAATATTATTTAAACGCTTTTACCAATATGGTGGACTTTATCAAAAACAATTTTCCAATCGGTTTTAGGAAGGAAGCAAAGTCCAACAGTACGCCAAGGGTAAGGTTTGAAGCCATTGCAATTGGAGTTCATTTAGCATTACAGGAAAATCCTGATTTAAGAATTCAAGATGTCAGTTGGCTTGATTCAAAAGAATTTTCTGCCCAAACAACATCGGATGGCAGCAATAACACCGGTAGATTAAAAAATCGAGTTGAATTTGTCAGAGATTGCCTACTCAATAAGATAAAAGAAGACAGTCTGCACTATGAATAGGACTAAACTTGATTTTGATAAAAGAAAGGATGAAGTTGAAAACTACTTCTCTTTTCTTGCCATTTTGGATGACGAAAACACACGCTTGAAGTACAAAAAAGATGATAATTTGGTTGAAGAAAAAATATCAGATCAACTTCAGAATATACTCACAGCAAATGGTTTTCTCTTACTTTACAATGTCATTGAGGCAACAATTAGACATTCCATTTTAGAGATTTATTATGCCATTGAAGACAATGGGATAAGTTTTGAACAGCTTTCTGATAGCTTGAAAAAAATTTGGGTTGAACAAAGTACTGATAATCTTAAAGGGGGGAATTTTAAACCGGATACCTTACGTGATCGTATATTAAAGATTACTGAATCAATTTTAACAAAGGAGACTATTTCTCTTTCTAAAGACAAATTAGATTTCTCCGGCAATATTGATGCACAAAAAATAAGGGAACTTGCTACTAGATACGGTTTTGATACGCCTTATGATGGCAGAAATTTGGTGACTATAAAAAATAAGCGAAATCACTTGGCTCATGGAGATTCTACTTTTTCTAAAATAGGTAAAGATTTTACAGTCGGAGAATTAGAAGATTTCAAAGATGAAACACTGGCTTATTTAGCCGATGTGATTAACAAAATTGAAATTTTTATTGTCCAAAAAAAATACACTATTTCTAACTAACACGTAGGTTGGGCTGACTTTATGCCAGTGCTTATTTAGGAAGGGAGAATAACCTATAGTTTTCAACTCACTGTTTATAACTAAAAAATAAATAAATATTAACAGTAATAATTTGGTTTATCTTAGAATGGCCACTGAAAACACTAATCGAGGCATAGCTCAATGGCAGTTTACGCAATATGGAATAACAAAGGTGGCGTGGGTAAGAGCTACTTAACTTTTCAATTGGCATCTGAATACGCAAGACAAAACCCAAACAAAAGAGTCCTAGTAGTAGACCTTTGCCCCCAAGCAAATTCTTCATCAATGCTTTTAGGTGGGGTGCAAGCTGGTGAAACAGTTCTAACTCAAATTCACACAACTCCGCCTAGACGGACAATATCAGGCTATATAGAGGATCGAATTCGTAGCCCTTATGTATCTCCAAATTCTGGTGCTGGTTATATCACTCACGTTGCCACACACAATGACAAAATCCCACCGAATCTACATCTAGTTGTCGGTGACGAACAACTGGAAATGCAAACCTCACGAGTAACCGGTGCCTCGTTCCCGGGTCCACAAGATGCTTGGAGAATTGTACACCTTTGGATTAGAGAGCTAATCAGTGACATTCAGACATCTTGGAATAATGCGGATTCAGGTGTATTCATTGATTGCAACCCTAGCTTTTCAATCTATACGGAACTAGCTCTAACTGCTGCTGAACGTTTATTGATTCCGTTTTCCGCAGATGGCTCGTCCAAACGTGCGGTGAAAGCCGTATTGTCTTTGGTTTATGGAGTAAGACGACATCCTGGCGATCCTCAGTCTGAATTCTTTTTAGAATCAAAAAGGTATCGCATGGCATTGCCGGACATCTATATGTATATCGGCAATAGATTAACACAGATGAATATGTCGTCAGCGTCAGCATTTAAGACCGTGGTGAACGAAATTGGTGATGAAATTTGGGGTGTATGGCAATCCTCAGCCCAAACTTTCTGCATACACCCAAACGGTACAATCACCCCACATTCTCGCAAAACATTCCAGAATATGTTTCAGTATGAGGTTAATGATGCGAACAGTGCATCGGTCGTATCTAGCGCACTGGGCATACCGATTGCCCGGTTGACGGCTGGCCCAAAAGAAGTGGCTGGAAGAACTATCACAGTTAACCAAACTCAACTTGATAAGCAAGTACCTAATATAAGGACGCTTGTAGAAAATATCGAATAAGATTTAAACAGCGGGGGTTATGCCGGTGTTAAAAATAGTTCCATAGGTTTCACCTATGGCTATTTATGTTTTACCCCTTCGGGGTTGGAAATTTTTCAATGCCATTAAGTTAAGCAGGGCATTCGCGGTGGTTCGCCCCTACAACCATTTAAATATGTAGGATTTGTAGGGGCAGACCAACGTGTCTGCCCTTAATTTTAGGAGTAGCTTGTATGAAATATACTTGAATGCTGCTGAACATGCTGAAACTCAGCAAGATGTCTTTTCGTGTGGGCAGTTTTTTCCAAGAAAACAGCGATTAGATTTTTGTATAACTGATTT
>Ga0233403_10000420_pt1 | contig 19907 bp, 16 predicted proteins | sample Na_oxic_1_MG_FD_179866 | JGI IMG/M metagenome (GOLD analysis project Ga0233403, IMG submission 179866) | Seawater microbial communities from Saanich Inlet, British Columbia, Canada - Na_oxic_1_MG | ecosystem: Environmental > Aquatic > Marine > Inlet | place: Canada: British Columbia | collected...
TGTTAACTCAATGCCATTAAGTTAAGGATTTTAATTGGGGTAACCACAAGGGATTACCCCTACAAATCATGATCTTATGTAGGGGCAATCCTTTATGGTTGCCCTTAACGAAGGTGGCATTGGGATGTTAACTGGGCTGGTGAAAATGGTTAATTGTTTTTCATTAACAATTATCACCAGCCCACCATTTCCTTCATCCATTGTCGGATAGGTTTTATGTCGTTGATGGCATTACTTTTTCTGTTGCGATAACTGAAATTTGTTCGGCTTCAATCCGAAACACTTTTCTAGTCGTCGTATAATACGCTATGCCAGAAACTAACACCTCTTTACCTAACAAGAGTTGCACTTCTTTGTGCGCCATCGGTTGCGCTATCCCTCTTATGACTTCTCCATCTTGACTTGTGATCAGTTTGAATGTCCGATCATAAGCTTTCATGTCTTCCAACTTACCGGTTATTTTCACCGGAGAAGGAAATGGAATATTGGCTTGTGCCTCTTTTAAAATGGTGAGCGTTTCAGGGTTAATTTCAATGCCATCTTCCCCAAGCACATGAATTTTAGTTGCTCCTTGGTTGAAAACATGACGAAATCCCTGAAAAACCTCTAACAACGGTTTATCATAAAACGACTCGGTGTCATTGTTGATTGCGGCAACCAGACTATCTTGAAAATAGTCAATGCTAGTCCGTTCAGCCTTCAATTCGGAAAAATCATTACTTTGCTCAAATTTCTCAGGGGCAGCCTCTAACAAGTTAGGTGATTGAATATGCAATTTATTGTCCTTGAATGCCAGCGAGAATGTCGTTGCGGCTGTTAACCACTGAGGTGGGGCACCACGTACCATGCTTCGTGCTTCAGTACGCAATCTAAGTGCCCCCTTACTACCCTCAATGATAACGGATAATAATGCCTGTAACATTGTCACTGAAATCATTTGATTTTCGGTGTCCTTTTTTTCGATTTCGATTTGATAAATTTGCATAACAAAACTACCTGATTAATTGTTAATTGTTAATTGTTAATTGTTAATTGTTAATTGGGAATTGGGAATTCTTAGAAATGACATTATTATATTATGCTAATTAAGAATTAATGTGAATTAAGAATTTTACTTATATTTAAAAATCAAATAATTATAAAATGGTAATTGGGAATTGGGAATAGGGAATAGGGAATAGCAAATGCTCACACTGTCATTTTAAATTTTGCTATAAACGAAGTAACAGAGCGAAGCGACGGAAAATAATCATCTGTTCATTCGCCATTCCCGATTCTCAATTAACAATTAACAATTAACAATTAACAATTCATTATGACTTCAAAAAAATGGCAATTTTGGATAGACAGAGGTGGCACATTTACTGATGTCGTCGCACAACATCCTAACGGACATTTATTAACGCATAAATTATTATCTTTAAATCCAGAACATTATCAAGATGCCGCCGTGCAAGGCATTCGTGATATTTTGGGTTTAGCTCCAAACGATCCGTTACCAACATCAGAAATTGCTGCGATAAAAATGGGTACAACGGTGGCGACCAATGCCTTACTGGAACGAAAAGGAGAACGCACCGTTTTATTAATCACTCAAGGTTTTGGTGATGCGTTGCGTATCGGTTATCAAAACCGTCCCGATTTATTTGCACTAAATATTATTTTGCCAGAACTGTTATATGAACAAGTGATTGAAATTGATGAACGTTATAGTGCTAATGGCGAAGAATTAAAGCCGGTGCCTCTTGATGCGGCTCGCACTGCATTACAAGCAGCCTACCGCCAAGGTATATTTTCAGTGGCGATTGTTTTTATGCACGGCTATCGTTATCCCAAACATGAACAACAAGTGGCTACGATTGCGCGTGAATTAGGATTTACGCAAATTTCCGTTTCACACCAAGTCAGTCCTTTGATTAAGTTAGTCAGTCGTGGCGATACGACGGTTGTTGATGCTTATTTATCACCGATTTTGCGTCGCTATGTTGATAACGTTGCCAGTGAACTTGGCAAGGTCAAATTATTATTTATGCAATCCAATGGCGGTTTAACAGATGCTAAATTATTTCAAGGCAAAGATGCTATTCTTTCGGGGCCCGCAGGAGGTTATGTGGGGGCCGTTAAAACAGCAGCCTTAGCCGGCTTTGAGAAAATCATCAATTTTGATATGGGCGGGACTTCAACCGATGTTTCTCATTATGCTGGCGAATATGAACGGGATTTTGAAACTCAGGTTGCGGGTGTGAGAATGCGAACACCAATTATGCGAATTCATACGGTTGCCGCAGGAGGCGGATCAATTTTACATTTTGATGGTTCGCGTTTTCGCGTTGGACCTGATTCAGCCGGAGCTAAGCCGGGCCCTGCCGGTTATCGACAAGGTGGCCCTTTAACAATCACTGATTGTAATGTGATATTAGGCAAATTGCATGGGCGATTTTTTCCAAACGTGTTTGGCAAATCAGGCAAAGAGCCACTAGATACGGTTATTGTTAAAGACAAATTTACGGCTTTGGCTGAAAAAATCAGTCAAGCCACCGGACAAAAACGCACGGCGACTCAAGTCGCAGAAGGTTTTTTAACCATCGCCATTGATAACATGGCGAATGCGATTAAAAAAATTTCCGTACAACGTGGCTACGATGTAACTGAATATACGCTTTGTTGTTTTGGGGCAGCCGGCGGACAACATGCTTGCTTAGTGGCAGAAGCTTTGGGCATCAAAACCATTTTAGTTCATCCTCAAGCCGGCGTGTTATCAGCACTTGGCATGGGCTTAGCGGATATTCGGGCTATGCACGAAAAATCAATCACCGCCGAATTAAGCGAGACTTTACTCACGGCCCTTTCCCTTACCCCTGAAAGCCCTCTCCCTGACCCTCTCCCAAAGGGAGAGGGGGCCCGCCCTCACCCCAACCCAAAGGGAGAGGGGGCCCAAGGTATATTAAAAAAACTGGAAAAACAAGGACGTGATGAATTATATCAACAAAATGTTTCCGATGACGTTATCACAGTACAATATAAAGTACATTTACGTTATGCCAGCACCGATACCGCGTTACTCATAGATTTTGCGCCACTGGCTGACATGAAAGCGGCATTTACCAAGGCCCATCAACAACGGTTTGGATTTGTGCGTCATGACGATACCCCATTGATTGTTGAAGCCGTTTCAGTAGAAGTCGTTGGGCACGTAGGAAACCGGAGAAAGGAGAAAGAGGAAGCCAAGAACATTCCCCCCTTTGAAAATAGGTCGTTGAGCAGTTGGAGAGCAGGTCGCGGTGCCCTGAGCTTGTCGAAGGGAATCCTATCGAAACGGGGGTTAGGAGAGATTTCTCTTGATACCGTTAAAATGATCAGTGGTGGACAAGTTTATAGCACACCCGTTTATTCACGCGAGGACTTGCCTAGTCGTCAAAAAATCCTAGGGCCCGCCATTATTATTGAAAAAACCGGAACAACGATTATTGAACCAGGTTGGCAAGCCGAAATCACTTCTCGCTATGACATTCTGTTAACTCGCGTTTCATCTCTCCAAGCTTTTCAAAATCCTAACGAAAAATCTATCAGTACGACTGTCGATCCGGTGATGCTAGAGATTTTCAATAATCTGTTTATGTCGATAGCAGAGCAAATGGGCGCAACTTTGGCCAATACCGCCTATTCCGTCAACATCAAAGAACGCCTAGATTTTTCTTGTGCTGTCTTCGATAAAGAAGGGCAACTTATCGCTAACGCACCACATATTCCAATTCATTTAGGCTCAATGGGCGACAGCGTACAAGCTGTCATTGATGAATATGGTAATAATATGCAACCGGGCGATGTCTTTGTGTTAAATAATCCTTATCGTGGCGGCACCCATTTACCCGATGTCACTGTCATCACCCCAGTCTTTCTCTCTCGCCCGTTGAGAGATGACCAACCTTCTGCTCTCCCTCTCCCACCAGGAGAGGAACGGGGTGAGGGCCAACCAGTTTCCTGTCCCCTGACCCCTGAACCCTGTCCCCTCTTTTACGTGGCTTCGCGTGGGCATCATGCTGATATTGGTGGCATTACGCCCGGTTCAATGCCACCGCATAGTCGCACGCTTCATGAAGAAGGCATTGTCATTGATGTTTTCAAATTAGTCGAGAAAGGCGTATTGCAAGAAACTAAAATACGAGAAATCTTGACTAGCACTCGATATCCCACTCGTAATGTTGAACAGAATTTAGCGGATTTACGGGCCCAAATTGCTGCTAACGCAACCGGCGTACAAGAACTCAATAACATGGTGCAACATTTTGGATTAGAAGTCGTACAAGCCTACATGCAACATGTCCAAGATAATGCCGAAGAAGCCGTGCGTCAAAAATTAGAGGCTTTAAAGCCCGGACAATTCCATTATGAATTAGACAACGGTGCTATCATCCAAGTCAAAATAACCATTGATAAACAACAACGTAGTGCCATCATTGACTTTACCGGCACCTCAAAGCAACAAGACAATAATTTCAACGCACCGCTATCAGTCTGCAAAGCCGCCGTACTTTACGTCTTTCGCACCTTAGTTGCAGACAATATTCCGATGAATGCCGGTTGTTTAAAACCATTACACATCATCATTCCAGAAGGTTGTTTCCTCAATCCCCTCTATCCCGCTGCTGTCGTAGCCGGTAATGTAGAAACCTCACAATATATTACTGATGTACTATATGGTGCGTTAGGGATTATGGCTGCCTCGCAAGGCACCATGAACAATTTTACCTTCGGTAATGACAAACACCAATATTATGAAACGATTTGTGGTGGTTCTGGAGCTGGGCCCAATTTTCAAGGTACTTCTGCCGTACATACGCATACGACCAACTCTCGCCTCACTGATCCAGAAATTTTAGAATGGCGTTTTCCCGTTTTATTAGAATCCTTTGCCATTCGCAAAAACAGTGGTGGCAAGGGACGCTATCAAGGGGGGGATGGAGTCGTGCGCCGAATTCGTTTCCGAGAAGCCTTAATTGCATCAATTTTATCGGGACATCGGCGAATACCCCCTTATGGCATGGCTGGTGGACAACCCGGGCAAATTGGGAAAAATTGGATAGAACGAGTTGATGGTACTCAAGAAAACTTAGCCGCAACCGCCAGCGTTGACATGCAACCCGGCGATGTTTTTGTAGTCGAAACCCCAGGTGGTGGCGGATATGGTTAATTATCAGTTTTAAGGAGATTGCTAAGTAATCCTACTTTGTCATGTTTCGGGAATTCACATTGTTCATTCCCGAAACACAGAACTTTAATTCATTGATTGACAAATTTCATTGTACTCAACCTATTGTATTATTATAGTATGTCAATATGATAACAAGAACCGAATTGAGAAAATTGGCTAAAGCACGTCTCAAAGAATCAAAGACGCTGTTTAACACCAAGCAATACGACACGGCTACCTATTTATGTGGTTATGCCGTTGAATTAGCCTTAAAAGCTAGAATATGCCGTACCCTTAAATGGTCAGAATTTCCTCCAAATGGCAAAGAATTTAGAGGCTTTCATGCATTCAAAACGCATGATTTAGATGTTTTACTCATTTTATCTGGCATTGGCGAAAAAATTACTAACCATTATTTTACCGAATGGGCTATCGTTTCTAGGTGGAATCCAGAGAGCCGTTATAAAAAAATTGGTTCAGAAACCAAACAAACAGCCCTTGATATGATTAACGCAACAGAGGAGTTATTAAAAGAATTATGAAGGCATTCATCAAAAAATTTTTTCCCATAGAACGTGCAATTGCCCAAGAAAAAGGCGATTTTAAATTATTTGCACTGTTTGAACGGGAGGATATTCAAGGTATTTGGGATGTGGTGTTAGCTGCTGACTGGTTACCGGGAGATGAAATGAAATCTTTGAAGTATGTGTTTGGAAAAATTCGTGCGGTATTAAATAAAAAAGAATTTCTCAGAATCTCAAAAGTGGTGTTACTTGATGTTAATGAACCCTTCATTAAGGAACTTGAAGATTTTCTTGAGGATTATAACAATCCTAGCGTGTTTTCAAATGTCGAGATAAATGGCATGTCCTTTAAAACCGGCTATATTATCGTTTCTTCACTCAATTCTACTGAGCATGTTCATCACAGAGTTAATGGATTGACATTACCAATCGTTAGCGCATAAGTTTACCAAACCTGTCAGGTAGGTTGGGTTAGCGAAGCGTAACCCAACATTCATCTAAAATGGACATAAAAAAAGCCCCTTGGCTTCAAAGTGCCTTGGGGCTGTTGAAAGTGCTGCCAAACCTGACAGGTTTTAAAAACCTGTCAGGTTTAGTCTTGGTTTTAACGCGGCTTCACGCTATTCAAATCAACGTCAAAGACAAACGAAGGCAATTGTTGTTGCATATCAACCTGATAAATGGTTTGACTACCAAACAAATCAGGTACCAACAAACAAGGAATATTCAATTGACCATCAATAAAATAAGTCGCCATACAACCATTTTCCAAAGAAACAGCATTAGAAACAACATTTGACTCAGTATTTGACTCGGTATTTGACTCGGTAATTCCACAAGAGGTTGGATTATCGACACATTGTTGAATACCGGCTTGTTTGCCTTCGTCAAAACGATCACCTACTTCTTCACAAGAGGAAGTATCAACGCTTGGAGAAACACTCGTTGATGAACCATTGATTTGTAAGGCATAAATCTTAGTATTTTTGCCAATACTTTGCATCATCAACTGGCTATAAACCAAATCGGGTTTTAAGGTGAGCTTGCCATCAAAAACATCATTCATATACACTTTGGCAACATTGTTCACCACAGAGAATCTGATTTTATTGATTCCACCTTTCTGTGCACCACTTTTATCAAGTCCATCACGATCTTTTCCAGCAGATAAAGTGCCTAATTTACCATAAAACCAACTAAACTGAATTTGATATTCATCTGAGGTAAGAAATAGTTTTTCAGCACTAGAAGAATCAAGCTCAAGAAAAAGTTCAAAATCACCGGATAAACTCACCGGAAATTTGATGGTACCTGAATCAATTGCATCAGCGGCTTGTGAAATCCACTTAATTGAAGTTTTTTCGTCTTGATTGACAATAATATTTTCTCCATAAGCCGGCATATCGCCTTCTTGATAGGAGTCCACATTGAGCAAATCAGTTTGTGCAACTGCCGTTGTTCCCCAAAACAGGGCTATCAAAACACTGGGCTTGACAAGCCAGCACCAAAGTCTTTTCATAACAACCTCCATCAATGATTAAAAAGAAAGCACCATTGTACCTCTTTTTAAACTATTGGCCAACCCCAAGGTCGCTAAAAAATCCATGAAAGTTTTTTATGGTTATGAAAAATAATTTTTATGATAACTGGATGGGCTAAAATGCGTATAGTCTATAAAAATATTGATAACTATTGATATGTTAATACTATATGTGTATAACTTTTCCATTTGACTTGAGAAGAAACACCTCACCCAAAAAACTTGACTTTTCTAAAAATTTTAACCATAATTTATAAGGTTAAAATTCATCTTTTGATGAAAAAGCTGTTCTAAAAAATGAGGTATTAAAGATTTAGAAAAGTTATGGGCTCAATGTGGTTAGCCTTCCACGTTAAAAAAAAACGGTTCGAGCTTAAAGTAACCCTAAGCTTTCATTAGGCAAGGGGATAAAGGGCTGATACTCCCTTATTCACATCTATTAAAGTGTTGACTCATTTGTTGACATGTTAATAGTTGTCAATAGAATTGTTATCTGACCCTTATAATGTTTTTCATTAACAATTAACAATTAACAATTAACAATTAACAATTTTCATCTGATCTTGCACATCCGCATTTTGAGCGCGATGGCGCAAAGTGTGATCAATAAGCACCAACGCTAACATAGCTTCTGCAATTGGCGTGGCACGAATGCCAACACAAGGATCATGGCGACCAGTGGTAATCACTTCCGCTGGATTTCCTTCAATATCAACGGTACGCCCCGGCAAGCGTAAGCTGGAAGTCGGTTTTAAAGCAATGCTAACCACAATAGTTTGCCCGGTAGAAATACCGCCTAAAATACCACCAGCATGATTACTCAAAAAACCTTGGGGAGTCATTTCATCTCGGTGCATAGTACCTTTTTGTTCAACACAAGCAAAACCGTCACCAATTTCTACACCTTTAACCGCATTAATGCACATCATTGCATGAGCAATATCAGCATCCAATCGATCAAAAATCGGTTCACCTAAACCGACTGGCACACTATTCGCTACAATATTAATACGTGCGCCAATAGAATTACCTTCTTTCCGCAAAGCATCCATATAGGCTTCCAACTCAGGTACTTTAGCCGCATCTGGACAAAAAAAAGGATTGTGATTGACTTGTTGCCAATCAAAGTTATCCATAAGCGGTTTTAAGGGCCCTAATTGCGCTAAATAGCCTTGTATTTGTATACCATAACGCACATTAAGATATTTTTTAGCAATAGCCCCTGCCGCAACCCGAATAGCCGTTTCGCGTGCTGATGATCGTCCTCCCCCTCGATAATCTCGAATACCATATTTTTGTTGATAAGTATAATCAGCATGTCCAGGGCGAAATCTACCTTTGATTTGACTATAATCTTTAGAACGTTGATCGGTATTTTCAATCAACAGTCCAATAGGACAACCAGTGGTTTTTCCTTCAAATACACCCGACAGTATATTAACCTTATCTTCTTCGCGGCGTTGAGTCGTATGCCGAGAGGTACCTGGTTTACGTCGATCTAACTCGACTTGTAAATCTGCTTCTGTTAATTCCAAACCCGGTGGACAACCGTCAACAATGCCCCCAATCGCAGGACCATGACTTTCACCGAAAGTGGTAACCGTAAATAGTTTTCCGAAAGTATTTCCTGACATATTTATATAATGATGAATGGTGAATGGTGAATGATGAATGATGAATGGCTCATAATGAATGAACAAATATCATAAGGTTGTCATTTCGAGCTTCGCTGTGAAATTTCTTAAAATCAAGATTTCTAAATGACAACCAAAATTATTTGGAATGACTATAATTCACCATTCATCATTATTTATAGCGTTTTCGAGTTTATTGTATTATAAGTATTTTTAATTAATATATTAATTATCAATAAGTTGAATAATATTAAATGTATTTTACTCAATCGGTAAACGCTATATCATTCAACATTCATCATTCTGAGCCATTCATCATTCAACATTCATCATTCTGAGCCATTCAACATTCATCATTCACCATTATTAAAGTGTTTACCAGCTGCAATCGCAGCCCCAATGATACCTGCTTGATTTTGCATTTGTGCTGGGACAATTTCAGCACGAGTTTCTAGCAAATATAAAAATTTTTCATGTTTTCTACTGATGCCACCACCAATAATAAATAAATCGGGCCAAAATAGGGATTCCATACGACCTAAAAATTCGTTGACGCGCCATGCCCAAGGTTTCCATTTTAAACCTTCTTCAGTGCGATTACGGGCAGAAGCACGATGTTCAGCTTCTTTACCATTAATTTCCATGTGACCAAATTCAGTATTTGGCAGTAATTGCCCATTGAAAAAAATGGCACTACCAATACCAGTACCAAATGTGTGAACAATAATAACACCATCACGTCCTTTACCAGCCCCGCATTCTATTTCTGCAATACCAGCAGCATCAGCATCATTCAATAAGAGAACTGGACAACCGGTTTTATTACCAATTAATTGTTCTCCATTAGTACCAACCCAAGCATGATCAACATTGGCCGCGGTGCAAACAATCCCTTTTTTAATGACGGCTGGAAATGTACAGCCAATGGGTCCCTGCCAATTAAAATGTTGTACAATCTCAGCAACGACATTAGCCACTGCATCTGGTGTCGAAGGTTGCGGTGTAGGAATACGATGACGTTCTGTCACCAATTCCCCAGTTTCAATGTTGACCGGCGCACCTTTGATGCCAGAACCACCAATATCTATACCTAAAATTTCCATGATTGTCGAATAGTCTCAAATGAGATTGATAAAAAATATGAATTTTAGGTAGTCCCTACAAAGCCATGCAGGTATTAAAAATCAATGGTTTACAAATAATTGGACGGATTCGTAGGGTGGGCAAGCGGGCCTTAGACGTTAGACAAATCCACAGTTCTATCTCCCGCTTGCCCACCAAAAATAACCACCTCTATCAGTTTGTAGGGACTACCGAATTTTATGATATTTTTAATTTTCACCTTGTTGAGGAATGAGGATTTAATGGTTCGACAAGCTCACCAACCTAACTTCCAAAATTTTTAGCCCAAACCTGACCGATTTTTTAAACCTGTCAGGTTTAGCTTTGGATATTTTTAGTTCTCATTCCTGACCAACAAATACTATTTCTTTAAGAAATAGTATTTGTAGAGTAAAATTTCATAAACTTTATTTACAGCCTTATCTCTATCTGATAAAATTTATTCTAACTAAAATTTGGTATTATACCAATTTTAAGATGAAACTCATGTTTGGAATCCAAATGTAATAAAAAGCAACGGAGATTTCCAAATTTCTGAGGTTTTCAGGAAATGAAAAACTATAGTCATCAGTCATCCTAAATGATTTGTACATTTTCTGGGTTCCAACGCTCCAGCGTTGGAATCCTTATGCGACGCTCCGCGTCACTCCTTTCGAGGGTTCTATTGATGAAAGTTTTAATGTTAACTATTATCACATCTATTTTGCTAACAGGCTGTTTTGCTAATAAAAAATCAGTACCTGCCCAAACAACTCCGCCATCTGAAACAGTAGTAACAACTCCGCCATCTGAAACAATAATAACAACTCCATCATCTGAAACAATGATAACGAGTCCTTCAGTAAAATCGACTCAATCATCTATGTCTAACAAATCCCCTCAACTGCCAAAGCTCATTAATCATCCGCATCCAAACCTTCAGGTGGATTTAGCCACTTTCCTTAAAGCTGCTGGATGTCAAAAAGGGGAAGCATTGGAAATTGTGGGGTGTGAAAATTTACGGGCCCAAATGGGGTGTGATAAGTTGATACAGCCTGATCCATTGTGGGGTGGCATTGTCCCTGCTTATCCAATGGCATTGTGTCTGATTTTGCCGAATGCTCGACAATATCCCAAATCCCCTACAGAGGCAAAAAAAATGGCTTTAACCGTTATCAAAAGCATAGAACAAGAAGGGTATTTTACACGAGAACCGGGCAAAGAAACACGTTATACTCGTTACGTTATTTTACGGGATGGGCAATTTAAATTGATTAAAAATATTGAGGAATTGCAACAAGTGTTTGCGCCGATTGAATCGTCCTTAGAAGCTTTGAGTTATGCACTCATGATCACTCAGTTGAAGGCTTATTATGGACAAAAACTCAATCCCACTTATCGTTATTACGCCGATGTGATTGAAGATACTCATGTTGTGGGTACCAAAGATGATTACAATATGCTTTTGTATAGCTATAAAAATTCTGGTTGTGGCTCTCATCCCGTTTCAACCACTTCAGTCACGGTTAAAATGAATGGAATGATTTCTTATCCTTCTCAACAGTTAGCTTATGCCAACCCGGCTGAAGATAATATCTGTTTTGACTAATAAAACTCATGTTACGCACACGGCTTCAAAAATTGTGCAGAGTGTGTCATTTAGAGCTTCGCTGAGAAATCTAGTTTTAAAAGATTTCACAGCGAGGCTCGAAATGACAGCGTTTGGGAAATTTGGTGCGTAACATGAGTAATAAAACTTGAAACCGGTTTTATGGCAACTCCCAAATAATAATTTGCTGTAAATTTTCTTGTGATGGAAGCTTTAGCTTGACATAAACACAAACTAAAGTTTGTATTCTTACTCTCACAGAATTATTTACTGCAAGAATTTATTTGCTTTATAGGTTTGGTAGGTTGCTCGGTTAACAAAGGTGTCATTGCATTACCTATCGCAATAGCTAAACCAATTATATTTAAAGTAAGTGTTTGGACAAGAGTAAAACCTAACAGAAAAGCACCACTCACACCGATGAGGCCTGGTAGAATCATCATGGCAAACGTTCTATTCATATTAGCATTATACTTATCGGCAAGGTCAAATAGTGGATTCAGATGGCTTAAGCCTTGATCCATTAAGACAATATTTGCTGTGTCGGTGGCAATAGTAGAGGCACCACGCAGGGAAATGGATACTTGGGATTTTTTGAGGGCAATCGAATCATTGATACCATCACCGATATAACAAATAAAATGACCTTGTTGTTGCAACTGTTCAATAATATTAGCCTTATTTTCTGGCAAGGTTTCGGCAAAGTAGTGATCGATACCTAACGCTTGGGCTAATTTTTTGGTCGGTGTTTCGTGATCACCAGAGATAATGTACATTGCTTTGATATTTGAGCGTTGTTTCAAACTATCAATAACCACTTTTGCTTCTGGACGTACTGTAGGCAACAACTCAATAGCTCCGATGACATCATTATCAATCGCAACGATGACTAAAGTATATCCTTGCTCATGACAAAAAGCTTGCTGTTGTTTGATATGAGAAGGAATCGTTATACCTTCCACATCCATAAAACGTTCACTACCGACATAAATAATTTTCTCATCGACATAAACTGCTATCCCATAACCTAATTTATATTCACTATCTTCTATGGGCAACACACTCAACTGACGGTTTTCAGCCTCTTGCAAGATAGCCTTAGCAAGAGGGTGCTTCTGTTTATACTCAGCTGTAGCGGCATAAACCAGAATATCATTTTCGTCATAACTAGAACAACTATGAATATTGCCTATGTGAGGTTGCTCTTCGGTCAAGGTCCCCGTTTTATCAAAAACGATAGTATCTACTTTACGAAGTAGTTCCAATGAACGCCCATCCTTGATAAGAATACCTTGCTTGGAGGCTAAGTTTAGATAGTTCAGGATGGTAAGGGGGGCAATGATCATCATTTTGTTTTTGGGGTGGGCATTAATTACCGCTAATGCTCCTCCAAAACCTAACATAGGTAATGCCGCTCCACCAGCAACCAATGTTGGAACAACCAAGGCCTCAGATAACGTTTCTACCCGTAACTGAACTGATGATTTGAAATCAACCGTGTTGTTTAGAATATTAGTAATTTTGGCTACAGTGCTTTCTTCCCCTGCTTTTTCCACTTTAACGTTAATCTTTCCGGATAAAATAACCGTTGCCGCAAATACATCCTCTCCTAAACTTTTTTCTATGGGCCTTGCCTCACCCGTTAAAATATGTTGATCGATACTTGCCATACCTTCGATAATCGTACCATCAGCCGGAATAATTTCACCAGCATGTACCACCACCACATCACCAGTCTGTAAATCTTGAAATGGTACCCTGATTTCAGTGCCCTCAACTAGAACCCAAACAAAATTTGCATGTTGTCCAAAAGCATCAAGCAGTTTTTGTTTGGAATCTTGAGTTACCATGGCGGTGAGCTTTGTAGCAACTTTAAGTAAAAAAACGATTAAGCTGGCAATAAAAAAACTCCCAATAACGATACAGCCGGCAATGGTAATAGTTACCAAGGTATTAACGCCGACTTGACCTTGTTTGGTTAATTCGTATGTATCTTTATAATTTTGTTTAAGAGGATAAACAAAAAAAGGAATACTGAACAAACTTAATGGCCAATAAAAAAGAGCACCACCGGTGGCAAGTGCTAGTCCTAACGAAGCAGTTATTAGATTACCCTTGACTTCTTTATCACTTTCTAGCCTAAATTTAGGTTTTGGAACTTTTTGGGGTTGAGTGTTTTTTTCAACAAGTAGCGTTGATTTACTATTTGCAGTGCTAGCCGGGAGATTTTTCGTATCAGGCATTTTTTTTAAGCTTGAATATCCCGTATATAAAATCCCACCTAAAACCAATATTTGAAAAATCATGAAAGTTACTCTTTAGGAGCTTGGAAAAAAATAAATCCCTCCCTGCCTCCCTTTTTCAAAGGGGGGGGGTCTTTATTTGGGTAGATTATTTTTTTCCAAGTCCCTTAGCAAGTGATGCGAACGAAAATTTGAAGTCAATTTATACTTCGCACGGGCATAAATTGTGACGGTGTTTAGTATAAGGAATGAGAATTTAATGGTTCGACAAGCTCACCAACAAACTTCCAAAACTTGGATTGCCAAACCTTTTAGTTTTAAAAATCTGTCAGGTTTAGCTTCGGAACTTTGTTGGTGAGCTTGTCGAACCATTTAATTCTCATTCCTAACCGATTTTTCTAACCATTGAATAAGTTATTTCAGATACCTCCCTTATCTCTATTTTTCAATAGTAAAGGAATTAACTCATCCGAAAATTTATCCATTGACTTTTGGATTTCTCCCTTACGCCGATTAAATGTAGCTTTTTGAGCATCAGGAATAAAGAATTTTCTTATTCGATTTTGAGGTTTAAATAAAATTCTAAAAAGATTATCATTATAATCCTTCCCCCAAAAATCAAATAATAAATCGAAATGAGCAAAAAAAATAAATTGATTTAAAAACAGCCATTTCCATTTATTACTTCTTCCCGAAATGACGATGCCAACATTGTGATTATAAAAATTTCTTGATAACACTACCCCTTCATCATTAAGTGAAATTAATTTATGTCTCATCTTTTGGAAAAAAACCTGAAGGAGAATTGATGGGGCAAAATTTTTATTAGGTGTCCCAATCAATAACAAATCATTATCAAAGAAATCCTCAACAACTTTTCTTAAATCAGGAGATAAGGTGCTTAATGTTTCCATGGTTGGAATTTCAGTCAAAAATTCTGCTAAGTGATACTCCTTTATGGATAACTTTACATACTCTCCAACCTTTTTTTGTAAAATCTCTTTAAGACAATCCAAAGCATATTCACTATGACTCTCTTGTCTAGTTTCGCTAGACTTTATTATTACAATTTTTTTAGCTATCAAAAATGCTCCTTTTAGAAATTTTCAAAAAAATCATTGTCCAAACGCAAATCCAAGAAGTTCTATTTCTTAAAGAAATCATATTTTCATTAAGTATTCTGGAAGAAATAGTATTTTTGGATCGTACATTAGGACACTATTTTACCCGGGCATGAGGAATATTTGGACTGAGAGGAGCCACCGTAACTTCCCTACGACTAGGAGAAACAACTAAATCCATGTCTTCCATAGGCACAGGCACAGCCCAGTAAAACTTCATCGCGCTCCAACAAAACCGGTTTCTAAAAGCAAGCGTAGGGTGCGTTCCACGCACCTGATTTCTCATTTTTGCCAATAATTCGTTAGTTTCCTTTACGTATTCTTTTTCTCGTTCCTAAACAGCAATTAAATTAAGGGGGCAAAGGACGTACCCGACGCTCGCTTTAATAGTTATTCAGACTCTTTTTTACCGAACCTCGCTATCAATTCCTCACGGGATGCTTGCATCAACAACCGTAGTGATTCTTCCTGCGACATCTGCACCAAAGGTTTAACCAGTGTTGACAAAGTTTCATCAACGCCAAAGCGTAATTTGAGGAGATTTTTGACAACTAAGTCCCGTTCTTCTAAATGTCCTTGTTGTATGCCTTGTTCGCGGCCTTGTAACATGCCCTCAAACAGAGCTTGAGTACGCGATTTTTCATAAGCCGGTGATAAAATCATGAGTAACTCCTTATCTTCTTGAGTTAAGTGTTCTTGGATTTTAGTATCTTCATGCCATTTGTGGAATACGTCAAGCACATTGAAAAGTAAAGGGCCCTGATCCTCCAATGTAGTAAGAGTTTCAATGGCTTGTTGCTGGGTTTTGCCCTTTCCTAAAATTCTAAGCCAAACTGTCTCGTTTGTCTCTGGAAGTTCGTCAAGAACAACTATTCCGGTGTTCATCGCCTCACCAAAAAAGTAAAAGCCCTCGCACCATGTCGATTGACTGGGTTTCACATCAAAATTGGCTAAAAATGCTTGAGATGCTGAAGTGGTTAATATCCATAATTTGGGTAGTATTTTTGGCAAAACTTGTTGCAGATTCTTTGCCTCTATTTCTTTCTGTTTTCTTTTGGCTTCCCGCAATAAATCACCATGCCAAGAAAATAATTTCATCAGGCACAAGCGAGTTTCCATCTCAGTGGGCGGTGTCCAAAAATATTCTATCAAACAAGACGTTGCTATCATATCGCCTAATACGCCGACTTTTTTTAACTCATTTTTGGAGAGTGTTGGTGGCGGTTCAAAACTAATATCAGCGTAATAGACTTCTTTTGGGTGAATAAAACGCTGGGCTTCCGATTTTCCGCCAAAAAAGGCTAAGATTTCAAGCAAGGCTTCTTTAGAATATTGGTCGTATGGTTGTCGGGTCATTTTCATAATATTTTGAAAGATGAAAATTCCTATAATTTTATGAATATAGACTATAAACGGTCCAAAATCAAGCAAGCGTAGGGTGCGTCCTACGCACCCGGTTGTCTAAATCAGAATTGACAAACGGTCAGAATTAACAGAATGTGCGACACGAGGTTACTCAATTTTACTATTGAACTCTAAGAGATTCAATCATGGTGTGGTGTCACCTGTACCTAAACTCAGGGTGCATTATTCTTAATAAATATTGTATCAAGCACTGAGTAAGCGCGTCAATGGTTAGTGGCAAGCCACTTGATGTTTAGGTAAATGATTGGTATGGATAAACTAATTGAATCCCTGTTATTACTTATCGTAAAAATTGCGAAGCTTGAGCCACCCATCGGCTTCAGAGCCAAAATGGCAACAGTGACCAAGTATAGGAGTCTATTCTGCTACTATACACACCTGTTGTGTCACTCGGTATAAAGGGGAGTCCTAACCCAATTTTGTGATTGAGTAAAACGTGGTAAAGCCGTATGACTCTTTAGGTTGAATAATCGTAATTTCCTAGAGCAGCCCCAACAATCGAAAGAGAGGTAAGGTGAAGATGCTGTGCGGTTAAGGATGTAGAAGAAGCGAATGCTATATGTAATGTATTTGATAGGCGTTCAAACTTTGCGCCGCCCGAAAGGGAGCTGACTTCTACAGGTGTTGCTTTACGAAACAACTGGCTAAACCTTAACATGAGGTATGTTTATAATGAGTGTTCTAGTAACACAAGCGACTCATGATCTTATTTGGCATCGTATCAATTGGACGCGCTGTCACAATACTGTAAGGTCACTGCAAAGGAGAATCGTAAAGGCTATAAGAGAGGGCAATCATCGTAAGGTTAAAAGGTTGTCTTATGTATTAACTCATTCGTTTGCGGCCACAGTACTGGCCATCAGGCGAGTGACTGAAAATAGAGGAAAGAAAACGGCGGGTATAGATGGACAACGCTGGAATACTCCAAAGAAGAAAGTAGAAGCCATTCAATCTGTTAGTAACTGGCGAGGTTATCGACCTTATCCTTTAAAACGGATTTATATTCCTAAGAAAAACGGTAAAAAAAGACCATTGGGAATTCCTGCGATGGTTGATAGAGCAAAACAAGCACTTTACTTGCAAGCATTAGAACCGATAGCAGAAACAACGGCAGAGTATAATTCCTATGGTTTTCGACCTAAACGACAATGTGCTGATGCCATTGAGCAGTGTTTTCTTTTGCTCGCACGTAAAGGTTCAGCGCAATGGATACTGGAAGGGGATATTAAAGGTTTTTTTGATAATATTGCTTTTGAATGGATAAATAAAAATATTCCAATTAATCAGGTAGTCATGAAAAAATGGTTAAATTCTGGCTACGTTGATAAAGGTGTCTATTTTCCTACCCGTGCTGGTGTTCCGCAAGGAGGTATTATTTCGCCAGCTATTGCTAACATGGTACTTGATGGTCTTGAAGAAGTTGTCAAGGATGATAAACATTTTCAACAGACTTATCGAATTAACTATGTTCGCTACGCAGATGATTTTGTTGTCACAGGTAATGATAAACGTATTTTAGAACAAGTAGTTAAACCTCGTATTGTTGAATTCCTAAAGCAGCGCGGAGTTGAACTGTCAGAAGAAAAAACTAAAATAACACATATCAGTGAAGGATTTGATTTTCTTGGACAAAATGTTAGAAAGTATCAAAGTACGCATAAAAACAAGCTGCGTATTACTCCAAGCAAAGACAGCATTCAAAGAATCCAAGCAAAGATTAAAGACATCTGCAAATCGTCTTTACATTTAAGCCCTACCGAGTTAATAAAAAGGCTTAACCCAGTTCTCAGGGGCTGGGCAAATTATCATCGTCATACTATATGTAACATAGCTTTTCCGCAGATTGATCACTACGTTTATCGTCGGTTGATGAGATGGGCTAAAAGACGACACCCAACCAAAACGGGTTGCTGGATAAAAAAGAAGTACTTCTGCATCCATCAAGGTTGGGATTGGACTTTCTATGATAAAAAAACGGGTCAAAGGCTTATTCATATTCCACAAGCCATTAAACCGCAGAAGCACGTTAAAATCAGAGCAGATGCGAATCCTTATGATGAACAGTGGGCGGAATACTTTAAAACTCGCGATAAAAATACAAAACTTAAGCGTATGTATGGATTACGGTTCAAAGTATATCACAAACAGCTAGGGGTTTGTACGTGTTGTAAACAACCGCTTAATATGAAGCAAGTCATTGAATTACACCATAAAGATGGTGATAACCGGAATAATAAGGTTGACAATTTAGTTTTGTTACATCTTAACTGTCATAGACAAGTTCATCATTCTGGACTCGATTTTCAGTTATAGCCGCATTCTCTATTTGGTAGAATGTTTGCAATGCTTGAGCCGTATGCGGTGAAAGTCGCTTGTGCGGTTCTTAGGGGGGAAGGGAATCGTGAGGTTCCTGACCTACCCGACTAAAATCAAAGGCATTTTGTGATGTTTATTCTGAAAATTCTGACCGTCTGTCAATTCTGATTCAGACAAAAAGTACAACGGATTTGCGGAATAAACGGATGATGTCGAGACTAATTATCCGGAAAATAAGCCACTTTTCAATCCGTTTATTCCGCTCATCCGTTGTACTTAATTTGAACCTGATTAAAAAATGAACAATATTACTATAAATAAAATTTTTAAATAATCCTGTCCATCTTGCTTGCTCGTTTAACCCGTTATCTCATTTGGATTCAAACCCGTCAAACTGACTATTGTTTCCATATCCATCCCGGATTTTTGCATTTCTTTAGCGACTTCCAACTTGCCATCAATTTTACCTTGTTGTAATCCTTTGTTAAGTGCCGTATCAATAGCATCTTGCTCATTCACGAGGGCCATCAGATACAAATCATAACGGTGACGTTCTTCAGGACTCATTTTCAATATATTGAGTTTTTCACCGGCTTTATTGAGGTTTTTCGCTTGACAATTAGGGGGTAAAGCGGCGTGCTTGAATAAATAAATCCATTCATCCAAGTCGGTTTTCATCACATCAGCAAACCGTTCCACATTAATCAAATAATATTCGGGAAAAATGTCTTGGCTTTTGAGTTTTTCAAGCGTTTTATCTTCTCGCCGCCGCCGAAATATCAATGGCTCATTATCGTGCAAACCGCGAAACTCGGTGCTTCCATAAAAGACATAATCCTCACCTAGCCCTAAATTAAAATAAAGAATACTGATAGAAACCACTTTGCTAATTTCACGATAATCTTCACCTGATTTCACATTATCGACAATGACTTTAGAAGTGCCAAACAGAATGCGTTCTAAGTAAGCCGTAATGTGACAGTTTTGAATTTCAATAATGACGTATCGTTGTTGCTGATCTTGGATCAGAAGATCAACCCGATTGAGTTTTTGATCAATATCAGATAGATTGGATTCGCTTTCGAGTATTTTAATCACAGAAACGTCTTGGCCTAATATGGCACTTAAAAAACCTTCTAATATATCAAAGTTGGCTTTGTCACGTAATAAATTTTTCATCGCCCAATCAAAACGAATCAGTTT
>Ga0233403_10000421_pt1 | contig 19905 bp, 11 predicted proteins | sample Na_oxic_1_MG_FD_179866 | JGI IMG/M metagenome (GOLD analysis project Ga0233403, IMG submission 179866) | Seawater microbial communities from Saanich Inlet, British Columbia, Canada - Na_oxic_1_MG | ecosystem: Environmental > Aquatic > Marine > Inlet | place: Canada: British Columbia | collected...
GCAACCATTCCAGATTGCCCCTACGTAATTCATTGATTTTGTAGGGGTAATCCCTTGTGGTTACCCCAATTAAAATCCTTAATTCAATGGCATTGAGGTGAAACCTGGGGTTTTGCAAGAGCCTCCAATGTTAAAGTTTTTCGTATTTTTTTATTTCTAGCAACGCGAGAAATCTGTTAATGCCAACTATTGCCGCTCAGATTTAATGATTTGCTATTTGAATTTAAATACTTATGATATGCTGTTGTCAAGTTTTGAATATTTTAAGGACCATTTATTATTTTTTTCAAAAAACTTTAGCAGGAAAATTTTTTTGGTACACACTTTAGAATTCTGATTCAGACTATTATCTAAAAAAAAATGAAGCCCATTTTGACGCTTGCGGCGTTAGTAGCACTCGAAGCCTTACGCACTCGCTTTTTTGCTGTTATTATTATATTATTGTCAATTGGTTTTGGTTTAGCCATCTTTGTTGGACAAGTCACGGTTATCGAAACCCTTGCCTACCAAAGCAGCTTATTGGCAGCCTTCTTACGTCTCAGTGCCCTCTATGTTGTCAGTTTGTTTGTGATTACCAGTATGGTACATGAATTTAATAATCACGCCATCTACCTCTGGCTATCGTTGCCTATGCGACGCAGCACTTATTTTTTTGGCAAATTCAGTGGCTTTGCACTGATTGCCACACTCACCGCCATTTTATTTGGAGCCGCCTTACTCAGTTACGTTCCCTATCAACAAGCCGGGCTATGGACATTATCATTATTTTGTGAATTGCTCATCATCACCGCATTGAGTCTGTTATGTGTATTCACTTTCCCGCAAACCGTCCAAGCCTTTAGTGTGGTATTAGGATTTTATATCTTGGCACGCAGTATCACGGCCATCCAACTAATGGTTCAAGGCCCACTGTCCCATTCGCCCTCGTCGGCTGACCAATTGATCAACGGTTTGGTTCAATTATTGGCGATGCTATTACCTCACTTAGATCGTTTTACTCAATCAGAATGGCTAGTCTATCACACCGGTGGCGTCGAGCACTTGTTAGAGATTGTAATACAAACAATGATTTATATCATACTACTGATGTCGATGAGTTTATTTGATTTATATCGAAAAAATTTATGACCAAGCAACCTCGCTCTATTCGTGCGGTACCCAAAATAGTCATCACATTATTAGTCTTGAGTTTATTCCTCCAAATCGCTTGGCACGTTCACTTACCACCGCCGCGTGTTCAAATAGAAAAACTGACGGAGCCTCCTCAACTAGAATTGTTGCGCGTATTTAGTTTCGGCGATTCAGTCGTCAGTGCCAAACTACTGATGCTCTGGCTGCAAGCCTTTGAGAGTCAACAAGGACAATTTCTTTCCTATAAACAACTGAACTATAGTCTCTTACAACACTGGCTAGAGCGTATTTTACAAATTGATCCGCACAGCCAATACCCACTGTTGGCAGCCAGTCATTTATATTCCATGGTGCCGGATACCGGTAAACAACGATTGATGCTAGATTTTGTTTATCAACAATTTTTTATTGATCCGGCTAAGCGTTGGCGTTGGTTAGCACATGCGGCGGTATTGGCGAAACACCGGTTAGATGATTTACCGTTAGCGTTGAAATATGCCAAAGCCCTCACCGCTCATGCGACCCCTGAAATGCCCCGCTGGGCTCAAGAAATGCAAATATTTATTTTAGAAGATATGGGAGAATTAGAACGCGCCCGTTTAGTGATTGGTGGAATGCTGGCGAGTGGTGAACTGACTGATCCCAATGAAATTAAGTTTCTGAACGACAAATTATTGGCTTTGGAAAAACATTCCAAACAAAAGTAGAGTGATTGGTGTCAAAAATTCTATTTTTTCAAAAATAGGATTTCTTTAACGTTAAAAATAAAAAGACTTAAATGTTAAAATGATAAAAATAGCTTGAAAAAATCAAAATATATCGTTATTATTGCTAATAAGAATAAAAATAAATGGCACGGAATTGCCAAAAAACCAATGAACTATGGCCAACAATAGATGAGGTGTCGTGTTTTCAAAAAAGGTTTTTATGCTATTTTATTGATTATTGGTCACAACATATCTTATATTATACCGATATAAACTGAACAAATCGGGAGTATTTTAACAATTGCTGATACGGAGGCAAATAAAATGAAAAAACAAACCGGATTTACCCTGGTAGAAATTGCCATCGTGATGGTGATTATTGGATTATTGTTGGGCGGTGTGCTTAAAGGGCGAGAAATGATCACCAACGCTAAGGTGAAAGGCATTGAGGCTGATTTTAACGGAGTGACAGCCGCGCTTTATAGCTACCAAGATCGTTATCGAGCTTTGCCGGGCGATGATAAAAAGGCGACCCGTTTTTATACTACCATTCCTGTTGGTGATCGCAACGGCAAAATTGGCACTGGTAGTCAGTTTAATTCTGGGAATGATGGTGACGAGCCTCGCCTTTTTTGGCTGCACTTACGCAATGCCGGATTGGTCGCGGGTGATACCACTACGATAGACGGTGGTCAAGAACAGCCGGTCAACAAAGTGGGCGGGATAACTGGAGTCGCCACCGGGTATACCACTGTTATTAATATATCCAGTCACTTTGTTGGATTCACCGAGATTCCTCAAGACATTGCACAAATCATTGAGGCACATGGAGATAATGAGAAATCAGGTTCTGGTAGTATTCAAGGAACCAAAACTGATGGCACCACCGGTAATGATTATGGGGATGATGAATTGTATTACCTGTTCTTTAAACTGTAGCAAAATAAATAAATAATTTCGTTGATTCTATTCAGACCTAACCGTTTTTTAAAACCGGTCAGGTCTGAAACTGGGGTGTTAATTTTTCACTCTTGTCCGAATCAGAATTGACAGAATTTTAGAATTTTCAGAATTAATCAATAAATTCTTAAAGATTTTCAGTTTGATTCGGTTAAATTTAACTCCCCAGTCTCAAATACTACAACACCTTCATGCCTTGCAGCAATTCTGCCGCCATTTTCTGTCCATCTCCATACAACATCCGCGTATTATCAGCATAGAACAGATAGTTTTCAACACCGGAGAAACCGGTACCGCGTCCTCGTTTAATAACCACGACATTTTTCGCCTTGTCCACATTTAGAATAGGCATTCCATAAATCGGGCTATTTGGATCAGTGCGGGCTACCGGATTAACCACATCGTTGGCACCAATCACTAACGCCACATCTGCCTGCTCAAATTCGGCGTTGATTTCCTCCAAATCAAAAATCAGGTCATAAGGCACCCCGGCTTCTGCCAATAACACATTCATGTGTCCCGGCATCCGTCCAGCCACCGGGTGAATGGCAAACTTGACGCGCACATCGCGCTCCGTCAATGCCTTCGTCAATTCCCAAATCTTATGCTGCGCTTGTGCCACCGCCATACCGTAGCCGGGCACAATAATCACTTGCTGGGCATAAGCCATCATAATCGCAGCATCCGTTGCATCAATCGGTTTTAAGCTGCCTTCTACCCCTTCTCCAGTCGCTTCTTGTCCGCCCTTCGCACCAAAACCACTGAATAACACATTACTTAATGGCCGATTCATCGCCTTAGCCATCAACTGGGTTAGCAACGTACCGGCTGCACCAACAACCGTACCAGCAATAATCATCGCCGCATTGCCCAGCACAAAGCCTTCAAAAGCCACTGCCAATCCAGTCAATGCGTTATACAGTGAAATCACCACCGGCATATCGGCCCCACCAATCGGCAACGTCATCAACACGCCAAACACTAACGCCAATACAAAGAATAAGATAACCATCTCAATAGAGGCACCGCTGCCTTGAAGAATCACGATGATTCCCAATACCAACGTGAGGACAAACATGACCAAATTCACCACTTGTTGGCCGCTGAATAGTAATGACTTTCTCATCAAGCCTTGTAACTTAGCAAACGCGATTAGCGAACCGGAAAAAGACACGCTCCCAATGATGGCCCCTAATACCGCCAACGTTTGGACAATAGGTGTGAGGCTATGCCCACCGGTCACTCTGATCAGCTCAACGGCCGCAATGGTGGCCGCTGCACCGCCCCCCATACCATTATAAATGGCAATCATCTGCGGCATATCGGTCATCGCCACCTTTTTGGCAAACCACCAAGCTGGCAACGCGCCAATCATAATAGCCAAAATGATTAAGCCAAAATTACCCAGGTGCGGATACAAAAACGTCACCAGGGTAGCCAGTACCATACCGACACCGGCCCAGACAATACCACCTCGCGCCGTCACTGGCGAACTCATCTTTTTGAGACCCAGAATAAACAGTGCCGCGGCCAAAAAATAAACACTTTGAATCAACATATTTTGCCAACCACTCACTTCGCGCCTCCTTTGCTACTCTTAAACATTTCCAACATCCGCTCCGTCACAAAATAACCGCCGACGGCATTACCGGTGGCTAACACCACTCCGATAAAACCGATGACTTGTTCCAACGGCGTTTCGGCATGTCCCAATGCCACCATCGCGCCGACTAGCACAATGCCATGGACAAAGTTAGAACCCGACATTAACGGCGTATGCAAAATCACGGGCACTCGCCCAATCACTTCATAGCCGACAAAGGCGGCCAACATAAAAATATATAGTGCAACAAACCCTTCAATCATGTATTTATAGACTCCTTCAGAAAAGGAAAAATGGAGTCCAAAGCTGGAAGCTTTGGAACGAATTGAAAAAACGCCTAAGCTTGTTCAACCAATTGACGTGTTGGCGCATGTTTAATTTCACCGGCATGAGTCAACGCACAACCGGTAATCACTTCATCTTCCCAATCGAGTTGCAATTCTCCCTCTTTAATCATTGGAGACAACAAATTAAATAAGTTTTTGGCATACATCTCACTGGCATGAATCGGCGTTTGACTCGCTACATTCAAAGGGCCGTGAATCACAACCCCGTTATGTTCAATGGTTTGTCCCGATTGCGTCAATTCACAATTGCCACCCCCTTCAGAAGCCAAATCAATTAGCACCGAGCCTGGAGCCATCCCTTCAACCATCGCGGTTGAAATGATTTTGGGCGATGGCCGTCCCGGTATCGCGGCGGTGGTAATCACCACATGAGCAGCGGCGACATGTTTCGCCAAAATGGCTTGCTGTTGTTGCTTTTCCTCCGCCGTCAGTTCGCGGGCATACCCCCCTTGGCCTTCCGCCTTAATTTCCATATCAACAAACTTGGCACCCAACGACTCCACCTGCTCCTTGGTGGCAGCCCGAACATCATAACCTTCCACCATCGCGCCCAAACGTCTGGCCGTGGCAATCGCTTGCAAGCCGGCCACCCCGGCCCCAATCACCAACACTTTGGCCGGCCGAATGGTGCCAGCCGCCGTCGTCAACATCGGAAAAAAGACACTGGCTAAATCGGCGGCCATAATAACGGCCTTATAACCGGCCACGGCCGCTTGCGAAGACAACGCATCCATCGACTGAGCGCGAGAAATACGTGGCACTAATTCCATCGCCAAGCTGGTGATTTTGTTATCGCGCAACTTAGCCACTCTCTCCGGGTAACGGTGCGGAGACATAAACCCGACCACCACGGTGCCCTCTTTCATCAGATCGATTTCAGCCTCCGTGGGAGGTTGCACTTTAAACACGACATCAGCGGATTGATAGAGTTTTTCAGCACTCTCAACCACTTGGACATTTTCATAGGCGGCATCCAAAAAATGCGCCGATTTGCCCATATCCTTTTCAATAAGAATCGTCACTCCGAGTTTCGCTAAACGGTTGGCGATATCGGGTACTAAAGCCACGCGCCGCTCATTCGGCGTAATTTCTTTAGGTACCGCCACATTGATTGGCATATTGCTATTTCCTTTCGTTATAAAAAAAACTGAGTTTATTTAGCAAGCTAAAGCTTGCACTCCTTCTTCATCAAAAAGTTGTTATTATACTGATAAATACGAATAAACCAAGTTCATGGTAATAAGAGTATCAAACAACAAGTTTTGTTCAAAATGTTGAATAAAAGAATATAACCTAAAATGGGGATTCCCAAAAAAATAGGGAGCATCGAGTACAAAGCTTCAGCTTTGTCAGTATCCCAACGCGACGGCGGATTCTCCGCAAACATCCCCAATGGCCTGTAAATCGTTTTCATCCAATACTTGACGCTGTTGTCTCACCGTTGATGGTTTTATTTGAGCTGTTTTAGACAACAATGGTGGCGCGTTCTCAATTGATCGGAGAATCGTTTTCAATACCGTCACTGGCTGAGTCACCAACTCTTCATAACGTACCACTATCAGTTGATGTGCATTCATTATCACTATTTCCGCTAAATAACGCCACAATAAGGCGCGTTTTAACGCTTCTTCTGGCGTTGCGGCAATCTCTGCTAACCGCTGCTGTTGCCATTGTGCTAAAAAAGGATCATGAACATGTCCCACTGGAAACTCCGTTACCAAAGCCTGTTTCAGATGAGGAAAGCTGGTTTTCCATGAGGCAATGGTGTCCAACGGATGACGTACACACGCAATGATGGGTGCATGAGGCAACACTTGTCTTAATTGTGGCAACCTTGCCATATAGGCTAACGTATTTTTAGTACATAACAAAAAATCGGGACGACTGACTTGGGGCTGAGAAGAGGTTCTGACATCTATCACGGCAGTATCTTCAATGAGTTGCCCATTGGAAAGTTTATTTTCGATTGGCTTAGCGTCCAAAATATCGCGCCGTAATTCCCGATAAAAAGTGGCGACTTGCCAATACGTCAAATTGTTTTTTAAGGGTTCAAATATCTGGGTTGGCTCATTAATGACGACACAATCTGGCAGTGAATGCAGCAAACGACACAAATAACTTGTCCCGCTGCGCGGAATACCGGTAATAATCGCTTCGGGTGGAAAGAAACTTGGAGGTTTGGGTAGAGTGGACAAGCTGTCGGCACAGTGGTGAGTTTTTGCTAACCTCACCCGTTCGCCTAGCTTTTCTGTTAGATTCTTCCAAATGGCACCACTGCCGATTGAGAATCGACTCGAAGAAGACTTGGATAATGTATAAGGCTTCAACAACGGTGCCCATTCATTGGAGTCTAAAATCAGTTGCTTCAATAACGGATAAGTTTCGGCCAATTCAACGACTAATTGATTCAACAGCGGTTCGCGCCGAATGACAGTTGGCCAATGATAATGACATAGTAATGGTTTTAAAACTTTTTCAACCGTTTGGCTTGTTGAATTTCTAAAAAACTTTTCAATCAAATGGGGATCTGAAAGTTTTGGGATTTTTAATTGAAGTAACGGCTTTAAATGGGCCGGAAAATTAAAACGCTCATCCAAGCAACGATACTTTAACTTTAATAAACTCACAGTAACCGCTAAACCGATTTGATCTAACCAAGGGCGTTTATCGGTGATGGAAGGTGCTGCATCAATCTTTCGACAACACTCTTCCCAGACTGCCCCAAAGTTCAGGCCATTTTGTACGGCAATCACTCCAGCATTAAAATAAGGTAATATCAATTCACCGTTGGTGCTAGAAATGACCCTTTCCTTGGGCAACGGTAACTGAAATAATTCATACACTGGCCGCCAAGGTACCGCCTCCCCACGAGAAAAATTAGCCAAATCAACCGGTTTAGCAGCAAAGGGCGCGTCAAAAACGGTGTCAGGACAAAATTCTCGTAAACATAAAATATCACTATCCAAAAAAACTATTTTATCAGCTGAGGTTTCTATTCCTAAACAAGCTACCTTGTTACCGATGGGATAATTTTCATCAAGATGATTGGTTATCGGTACCGAACGCACCTCTAACGCTTGCATTAAGGCCAAGGTTTTTTCAGAAACTGGCTGTGAAATAGCGGCTACTAATTCGTATTGACAACGTAAAAAACGCCGTAATGAAGCTGCAAGGAGCATCGACTTGATTTCCAATTCTCCTTGCTGACAAACAAAAACAAAACTGTACTTCATATATAGATGGTAATGTTCTTCAACAAATCCGATTGAAAAGGACAATAACTACTGGGATTGTCTTGACGAAAAGGATTGGTTGGTGGATATTATCTCGATCTAATCCGTTTTTATAAACAATCCTGGTAGTTAGATTAGGATTGGTTAGTCAGGTCGTCGCAAAATATTTGATTTTTGCTCCTTTCGATACGCCGGCTTGCCCACCTTACTCAGAAAAATTACTCAAATATGGGTAGTCCTGAAATGTGGGTGATGGAGTCTAAATCGTAGTTTGGACAGTTCTTTCAGGACTACCGCATTTTCATATAATCGGTTGGTAATGCCGCCTCATTAACCGTTAAAAATCGGTGTTAAAAATCCGATTTTTTCAAACTTTACGAGTCATTTTGGCTTAAAATCTCATGAATGAGGCTTTTAATCACTTGAAAGCGGAAATACAATCGTTCACGGTCAAAGGTCTGTTCAGAGATGGCTTGATCGAAGGTGAATTTTTCCTGGCTAACTCCGGTGGGTAGATAGTCGCCATTCATCAACCGAATAAAACGATCTTTGACCAGCGCACTCTTTTTGGTTAACGTGGCAATCTGTTTTTTGTTACATTGGCTAAGTGCGACTGCCCATGTTTCAAATAATCCCCGGTTGATAGGGAGGATACGACGTTGATACTTTTTATAGCGTTTGCGAAAGGCGAGAGGCCCCAAAATATTGAAGGCGGCTCTCATGGATTTTTCAAAATCAGGTTGAAGTTGCTCAAAAAGGGTTGGCGGTGCTTGGTTAAGGGTTGCCATGGTTTGCGACAAAAAAGCATCCATATCACGGTAGTTGGCATAATGTTCTATCGGATTGATAACAAAAGCCACGTATCGCAAAATACATTCGTGATCGGTCATTCGATCATCAATCATGTCATCATGGGTCGCTTTTTTAAAGGACTTGCTTTCCGCCATTTTTTTTAAAAAGTCTACTGACTTTCCTTGATAAAGAGCATAGCGAATTTCTTGGGGAGACTGCGGTAAACCGGTGGTATTAATACGCTTGAAAATATTGGAGGTCACCTCTTTAGATGCGCCCGGTTGAATGACATGAATCACCAATTCGGTTTCACTGATTTGCCTTTGGATATGCTGCTGTAATTGCGCATAAGTCTTCCCATTAAACTGGGGCATAAATTCAAGTTCGGTTAGGACAAATTGTTGCAGACCGGTAAACCCATACAGGGTATGCAAACGTTGGAGTCCATCCACAACGATCCAATCATCGTTCGGATTGGCAGCCACATAAAAAGCAGCAATTGGGATGCGTAACAGCATGGATTCAATAAATTGGCTTTTTTGCGTAGTATCCCAAATACCCGCCTTACGCTGCAAACCGGGCAGTAAGTCAATTTCATTACGCTCAATACGATTCATCAACTGCTCAACCGTATGATGCCGAGTAGTCATTTCTACTTCTGAGGGGTTAAAAGGGGCCGTAGAGGATTGGTTGGTATTTTCTTCTCTTTCGATACCACTTGCTCTGCCATCAGAGGCGAGTTCTTGTGCTGGTTTTTTATGGAGTTTGGTTGGTTGAATCATGTTCTGGTTATCAATTATTGTCGTATCATTGCGGGAGTTTTTCAACTACATGGATTGTTTAATCGAGCGGAATTGCGGTCAGACTAACGAATCAATCCTTTTTTAGAAGTTCGTAGGGGGCTGGCAAGTCAATGCCATTAGGCGAACATGCCGGTTCCCTCTACAGCCCATGAATACGTTGGGTTTGGTAGGGTCATGGGGTAGGGTGTGCCGCCGGTCATTTTTGAGATTATTTTTCATGCCAAATCTGTGTTTTTGCAGTTCACTATTCAATCACTTACAAAACATTTTACTCCGAATCTGGATGAATAAAATTGACAGACTGCACACCCTAGGGCATGGGGTGGTGAAAATGGTTAATGGTTAATCGTTAATGGTTAATGGTTAATTAAAAGCTAATCAATAAGTTATTGTTTTTTAAAGAGGATCAAAAACGGGATCAAACAACAGAATCTGATTTTCATCATCCCTAATGGTATTGAGGGTGGGAAAGTTAGCTTTGATATGGGGGTATTTTGTTGAATTCCAAGTGCCCGCTTGCCGACTCCCTACAAATAATATTAATCCTTTTTTATAAGCAATCCTTGTAGTTATATTCTAGAAGGGATTGGTGAGTGGATATTATCTCGATCTAATCCTTTCAATAACTATAGCATTTTCCGATTTGGTTAGATGCAAAGGGCATACCCGGTCGTTATTTTTCCCCCCCAGGTGAAACCTCACTGCCATATCGTGTCGGACAACCATAAAGGATTGGGGGCAACCATAAAGGATTGCCCCATTGGTCATTGATTCGTAGGGGTAATCCGTTGTGGTTACCTTCCGAAAAATCCTTAACTTAATTAATGGCATTGAGGCGAAACCTGGGGAACATTGGTGACATTGGCGGTTGAAACGGGCAATCCACGTTGTTCCCCCTTTAAAATACCCAAAAATTCATGATTCGGTACTTATTCGGAACTTTCTTCAATCAGATTAACCAATTGTTTCAATTGTACCGGTTTACTTAAGTATTTATCTGCTCCGGCAGCAAGACATCGTTCTTTATCACCTGGCATGGCAAGGGCGGTTAGCGCAATAATAGGTACTTTCGCTAACTTCGTATCATCAGCGCGGATTCGTTTAATCGCTTCTAAACCATCCATGACCGGCATTTGAATATCCATCAGAATCACATTCGGTTTTTCTTCTTTGGCACGTTCAATTGTTTCAGCACCATTACGGGCAACAATGATTCGGTATCCTTTGAGTAATAAGTATTCAGAAATCGACCGGATATTATCCTCATTATCTTCTGCCAATAAAATCAGTTTGTTATGAAGCGTGCGGCTGATTGGCTGATTGGTGACTGGTGAGATGTATTCAGAATCTGCCAAAGCAATCATTTCTTGACGGGTTGGTTCTCGCCAAGGTAGCGAGACCAGAAATCGGCTACCCTTGCCCACTTCACTGGTGACAGAGACACTGCCGCCGTGCATTTCTGCTAAGCGGCGCACCAGTGCTAAGCCCAGTCCAGTTCCTTCATAATGCCGCGATAATCCACTGTCTATTTGCATAAAAGGTTGAAACAGTTTTTTCATATCATATTCCGCGATACCAATGCCGGTATCCGATACCGTTAAATGAACGACTTCTTGTGCTGCATCGCCCACCACGGATAAACCAATTTCACCGCCTTCAGGAGTAAACTTGATAGCGTTGCCCAATAGATTCACGAGAATTTGCTTTAAGCGACGACTATCCAATTGAACCATTTTGATGGTGGCATCAAAATCAGTGACCATATGAAGCCGTTTTTTGAGAGCCAATTGTTTAATAAAATTCAAGCTGGATTGACAAACTTCTTTAAGGAACGCCGGTTCAATGTTCAATACCATTTTACCTGCTTCTATCTTAGAGATATCTAAAATGTCGTTAATCAAACTCAGCAAGTGACGGCCACTGGTTTCAATGTTGCATACGTAACGGAGTTGTTTTTCGGTTAAAGGCCCTAACAGGTTTTCTTGCAAGCTTTCAGAGAGATTTAAGATAGCATTCAACGGTGTCCGTAGTTCATGGCTCATATTGGCTAAAAACTCATCCTTTAGACGTGCCGCTCTCGCTAATTCGGCATTGGCACGGCTCAATTCAGCCGTTCTTTCTTCAACCCGCTTAGCCAAAAAAGCTTTTTCCTGTAGCAAGGCTTTTTCAGTTTGCTTGCGTTGGGTAATATCTTCTCCGGAACTGAGGCTGCCAATGATATTACCCACTTCATCGTAAAGGAGGGTATTATGCCAGGCAATGATTCGTTCTTCGCCCCGCTGATTCAGGATAGAATTTTCCAGATACTTAAAATTCTTCAGTTCGCCACGCATTAATCGATCAAAAATGGTGGATAGTGCCTCTTTCTCAAATTCAGGGATAAAATGTGCAAACCAATTTTTACCGATCACCTCTTGTTCTTGATAGCCCAAAATTTCGCAGCCTTTTTGGTTGATTAAAGTCACGGTTTGATTGCTATCAAGGGCGATAAACATAACGCCGGCAATATCCAAGTAGGTTTGTATTTTATCTTTTTCTTTTCGCAGGGCTTCTTCAACATGCTTACGCTCAGTCATATCTTCTTTAATTCCAATAAAATGCGTAATCATGCTGGCCGCATTTTTAATAGGCGAAATGGCGGTGAACTCCCAATAAAGTTCACCATTCTTTTTTCGGTTGCAAAATTCTCCTCGCCATTCACCTCCGCTGCTGATGGTGTTCCAAAGTTGCTGATAGGTTTCAAGCGGTGTTTTGCCCGATTTCAACAGACGCGGCGTTTGACCAATGGCTTCTTCAAAGCGATAGCCAGTTAATTGAGTAAACCTGGGATTGACATATTCAATAGTCCCTTGGTTATCGGTAATAACAATAGAATTGGCACTTTGTTCTACCGCACTAGACAGTTGACGAAGTTTTTCATCGGCACTTTGACGTGCCAAGGCATTGGCAAAAATATCGGCCACCGTTTTTAATAGCAGGAAATCTTCTTTCTTCCAGCTTTTTTCACACTTTACTGAATCAAATCCCAAGCAGCCAATCAGTACGCCTTGATAAGCCATAGGTACAACAACCAGTGATTGAATATGTAGCTGTTGAAAAATGTGTTTTTCCGCACTGGCTTCTGGTGGTGCTTCACTCATACGCGGGATATGAATCGTCTCAAAACGTGTTAATTTGTCCCAGAACCAAGGAAATTTCTCTATGGAAAATCGTTTGATGAATTTAATTTTAGGCTCCATGCCGGGTGTACACCATTCATTGGTATTTTTCATGAACTGGCTATTTTCAGAAAGTTGACATGTATGACTCCGATCAACTTGGGCAAACTCGCCAATGAGTTGCAAGGCATGATTGATTTCGTCATTCAGTTCATCAGGGGTGACATTGATAAAGTTTCTGGATAATGAGGATAGGGTTTGTTCCATTGCCAGCCGTTCAGCTAACGCCTCTTCGGCCTTTTTGCGCTCGGTAATGTCAGAACAAGTGTATAGCATGGTACCATTTTTAATGGTGATCGGCTTGACAATGATCTGCAAAAAATGAGCCTGTCCAAACTTGTCTATCACTTCCCTTTCTATCTGAAATTCTCCTAGTTCTCTCAACGCTTCCGGAGTAAAAAGGGTTTCTCCCAGCAGCGTTGAAATATTGCCAAGGGCTTGAATTTCCAGATGGGAATAGCCAAAAATATGATTCACATTTGGACAAATAAAGGTAAACACGCCCCGATCATCTGTGATAAAAACTGCATCTGAAATATCGTTAAGGATAGCACGGTGGAGTTCTTCCGACTCTGTTAAGGCTTTTTCTATCGTCTTCGACTCGGTGATGTCTCTGAAAATACCGACCAAATATTCCTTTCCACCGAAAGTTATTTTTGGCGAATATCTGATATCTACATAGAAAATATGGCCATTTTTGGTTTTAACCGCAATATCTTTGGCTATGCTACTTTCCGGCCGTGATAAATTTTCAAATGGCGTTAGTATTTCAGGAACAGTTTCTGGCGGATGAATGTCTATAAGGCTTAACTTTTTGAGTTCTTCCAGACTATAGCCCAACATTTGGCAAATCTTATGATTACCAGTTAGGAACTTTTTACTAGAAATTTCCGCCACCAGTATCCCATCGGATACATTGTCAAAAATCGTTCTAAAACAGTGTTCTGATTCTTTTAACGCTTGTTTTTCGTTTTGACATTTTTTTTGCATGTACCTTAATAAAAGTAACCCAACTATCAAGAATAAGAAAATCACAATGGTGTTCATATTCAATTCCAATCAATCAAATCAAAGTGTTCTTTGGGCGTTTTTCTGTTTGGTCACTTCAGTGACTGTTAGAACATTTGTTGATTTGGTTAAATACAAAAAAGGGCTTGGATCGACGGATTGCCCCTACATATTTTTCAAAAAACTTTGGATATTCCAAAAGAAATCCGATTTTTTGGACTTGACTCGGATTTTTAGCCGGACAAAACTTTTCTGCACCAATTTGATATTGTAACAAAAATAAATATAGTATATAAGAATAATATTTTGGCCGAAGTCGGCCAACTTGAGTTGGGCGTGTCATCGAAAATCGATGACTCCTACAATATGTCAAACTCTAATGTGTCGAGTTACCTAACTTTGTTATACTTTCACCAAAATTAGATAGCTTTTTGTCATTTCGATACTCGGCGCGGCAACCAATTTCACTTTTACTAATGAGGCTGGTGGGCAAGGAAAGATTTTGCCCACCCTACTTAAAAGTATCTTTTTAAAGGGGCAACTGGTTGAGCCTTATTATTTTACCGTGAAGTTGATTACGCCATCTCGGTAATAAATGTTTCCATTGTTTTTGAGGCGGTACCCAATAAATACGACAAAGTCGCCGGGCATTTTTAAAAGACCTTCAAATACAGTCAGTTCTATCCTTTCTGGCCAGTTTGGTAATTGGATATCTTCTTGGGCCGCAGCTAGGTGGGACAGTTGATTGTCCCATAGTTGCCATTGGTTGCCACGTCGCATGTAGTAGTGCTTGGAATCGGCAGTTTTATAGATGGCAATGATAATAATATCTGCTTTTTGGCCGCTATGGCTAGGGTCAATCAGGAGGTTGGAGGTCACTGCTATTGTGTCCAATTGGGTGACTTGGTTGGTATTTTCTTTTTCATCCGTAGCAACGCGACCAATGAAATGGGCTTTGGTCGGCTGTTTTTTGCCATTAGCGTCAATGCTTTTTCCATTCGGTTCCTTTATGGTAAGGGTGGCTGTCTGACTGTCCATAAGGCCGGTTGGGTTGGTAACACGTACCCAGTAGCGGGCTGTTTCTGTCAACGGAGAAGTTGTGAAGGTTTGAGTGTTGACGCTGGGTTGACTGGTATCGCCGCTTTCACCTTGATACCATTGATATGAAAACGGTTCAGTGCCGCTGACTTGTACCGTTAAGGTGGCCGTTTGAGCATAGTCGAGAGTTTGGTGAGTGGGTTGCCCGGTGATTTTGGTATCGTTGATAATGGGTTCTACTCGCAAGATGAGCTGACTGGTTGTTTCTGAGAGTCCGCTGATTTTAAACCAGTAATTGGTTGCCTTATCAAGTGGGAGGCTGATTTGAGATGCTTGTTCTTGTTCATTGTCAGTGATTGCATCATCATTACAAGCCACAAAGTTGAGAGGATGCGCGTTGCCAGTCCAGATCGTTAGGACTGTATCATAATCTGAACCAAGAGTAGAAATGCTGACGCTTTGGTCAGTGGAAGGGATGTATTGATACCAGACGCTGGTGCTGTCGCGGACTTCGCAGCTTGATCGCGCTTCGTTGTCTTCAATCGTGGCTTGATTGGTATTTTGGGTGTTGGTATAGGGTAATGGTGGATTGATGCGAATAGCCTTTGCTATGTCGTCATTCGATGGACGATAGGTGGCATTGAACACTAAAATACCGGTTTGTGCCATTCCTTCACTGTCAGTCACTCCGGTGACACTGATGTAGTACGTGGTGCCGGCAGCGAGTGCCACGTCGATTTGTGATTGTAGACTGCTTTCATTATCGCTGTTATCGCCGCAAGTGATTTCGGTGAGCGGATGATTATTGCCCGTCCATACAGATAATACGGTGTCATAGTCAGAGCCAATGGTATCAAATATGATTTTTTTATCTGTTGTTGGTGTGTATTGATACCAGACACTGGCTCCACTTTGATTGCAAGTGCTGTTGGCTTCTTGGGTTTGCTGAGTTGCCGCTGATGTGGTTTGGGTGTTGCTATATTTTGGGCCAGTTATTTCGGTGGCTTCGGCCAAATTGTCATTGGAAAGAGGATTGACTACTTTGGCGTTCAATACGAGTTGACCACTATGTCCTTGGTAACCGCTCACGTTAATGTAATAAGTCACGCCGGCTTGGAGTGAGGCACTGAGTTGTGATTGTTCTACTCCTTGGTCATCATTACATTCAATCGAAGTCAGAGGATGGGTGTTGCCGCGCCACAGGGATAGCACGGTATCATAATCAGAGCCAAAGGTATCAAAAACAACTATTTGGTTGCGATTTGGGGTGTATTGGTACCAAACACTGGCGGCGGTTTCGCCGGCGCATTCGGGATTTGCTTCGGCAGATTCCTTGCTGGCTTCGAGTGTGCTTTGTTGATGAGTGTAGGGCATCTCGGCTATTGCAACCGCCTTGGTTAACTTGTCGTTAATTGGGGCTGCAAATGCGAGTGGAATAAATACCGGTATTATAAAAACAAAGAAACCCAGTTTTTTGAAAAAACTGGGTTTAGTTTGAAACGGAGTTGTTGATGGATAGGTGGGGTGGTTCATGATGAGTTTTCCTTAATGTTCAAGTTTTTCTGGCTTTTCGTATTTTGTTATTATGGTGAGTTATGTGGAATGGATGGGAAGGGATTTATTTTAGGACAATTCTATAGCGAAGGCAGGTGGGCAGCAAAACCCCGCTGCCCACCCTACTGAAAATATTAACAGATTTATGCGTACCTACTTAAACAAAATGACCACTGCGAGTCAATAAATAATCAAAATATACTTATACTTACTTAAAAAAAACTTCAAAAAAGGAAAGAAATCCGATTTTTTTCAATCACAAATCGGATTTCTGAGTTGGTTATTTACAAACTCGGCCGCTAATACCTTCTACATCATTGAAAATAGTCGTGATTTCGGTGATGGTGGTGATTGTACAATCATTTTTATCAACCACACCGGCAATTACCTTGTTTTTGCCATGGAATCCAACCATCAATGAGTCATCTGGCAGCGTTTCCAATGCCTCAATTTCAAATTGAGAATCGAATTCACAGACTGTGGTGACGCTGGTACCATCGTAAGCTAACAGCTTGGCGGTTTTATCACCTGCCCCTTCTTTGGGATCATTGCCATTGACGTTTCCTACACCATAAAGCGTGGTCCCGGCTGCATTCCACGCCAAATCTTCCACTTCACCTAGATATTCTTTGACCAGTGTCCCAACACCAGTGTTGGTATCAATGGTGATGATGCCTTCATCTTGGGCCCATCCCCAAAGTACACCATTAGAATCGAACGCCAGTCCATCAACTTCGTTAAAGCCAGTTGATCCAATTTCAGTGATATCTCCGTTGGTCTTATCAACCGTGTAGAGATAGCCCGGTTTATCAGTGTCATCTCCAGAAGCGGCGTAAAGTACCCCGGTGGTTGGATGTAGAGCCAGTGCTTCGATGTCACGATCTTTATGCACGCCACCGATTGGTTTCAATTCGTCGGTAACAATCAGGAATTGGGTATCGTTGAGCTTGTCATCATGCACCGCATAGAATTCCGGCACGCAAGGTGGTTGCAGTTCTTCCAAGCTAAAGGCGATTGTCTTAGTGCCACAAGCATCCTTGGGGTTTGCTTTCCAACCCTCATTGTCGTAAACGGATACTTGCATCGTGTATTGCCCCACTGGTAAGCCGGTAGTGTCCAAACCTCTGGGCTGGCCGCCTTGGTCACCTAAGTAGTAGTACGGAGCATTTCCTTCATCGTGGGTATTGCCACCGGCTGGCCCGGTCAATTCAAATCGAACTTTTTTAGGTTTGTCACCGGTGGTAGTGGCCCCAATGTTCAGTATGGTGCCTTGCGTAATCAGTTGACCATCAGTGACTCCGATGATTTCATCCATGTTGACTGGGCAAGAAGCTACGTCATTGTTGACGGTAAAGCTTATCGTCTCGGTGTTGCAAACAACTCCCGCGCTGTTGTAAATCTTCACTTTCATGGTGTATTGACCATTTGGATACTGGGTAGTATCCCATTGGTTGTTATCGCCGAGAAAATAGTAGGGTGCTTGATTTTCGGTGTGTGTTTCGACAACGTCGCCATTCGGCCCGAACAGTTTAAACTTCACTTTTTTAGGAGTACCACCGGCAACGTTGGCTTGAATACTGAAGGCACCAGAAACGATCGCACCATCGGAAATGCCGGTGAGGCTGGCCATGTTGTATGGGCAGGAGACTGGCTCTGAAAGCCCATCATCACACCAAACATCATCGCCATCGACTTTCTGATGAAGGTGCTGCCACGCGAGTTTGCGTTTCCCGTAGAGGCCATCACCAAGATAGTCAATGACGGACCCGCAAACTAAGTCAATTTGGGTCGGACAACCGGGCAGTTCAACGTCCAGATTGATGGTTTTTCCTGCCTCAACCTCCATGGTGACATAATCGAAAACACGCTGACCAAGTTTAACCATCTGGTCGTCTTCATAGACGTGTTTGAAATTGCTGTGGCTGTAAAATTCCTCATAAGCCACTAATGTCACTTGGTATGATTGGTTGCCGGAGTTGGTGACTTCACCGACTTTATAGCCTTGATCCTTTAGTAACTTTCCGACAACTGGCAAATTTTGCCCGCCCACCTGACAATTTTTAGAACTACCGGCAGCGGTTGCGTAAAAACTACTGTTTTCTTCAGTAGCCGAAACCGGTGCGTTTGAATCCCCACTGGCGCAGAATTGGATGTTGGAAATAGCGGGAGATTGTCCTCCATTGTTCTTGGGAAGAGTAAACTTGGAGAAATTGCCCGAAGTGTTGGCAGCACTGTAATCGTATGTATAAGTGCCAGTGGCCCCTTTTAGGATTACGTCACTAATCGCTTGCTGGCTACTCCAGTGGCCGTTTGTTGCATCACCATTGATACTCACAACATTGGCGTTGTCGGCCGGTTTTTCAAACTGATAGCCGCCATTATTCCATTCAAATTTGGCGATCAGTTCGGTGCCATCAGGGCACGGTATATTAGGGCCTGCCGCAGCGGAGAGGCTGAGGCCCAAAAAAGCGGCCAGAGAGACACCGCTTACCATTAGACCTTTTAATTGTCTAAATGGATTTTTTGACAGAGTTTGCTTATACATTTTAGTTACCTCGTCAAAGGTTGGAAGATTAGATTATACCTAAAAATGGCAATTATTTCCCTTTTTATTTTATTAATCAATTACTTAATGTTGATTATCGATCACCTGATGGTGAATGAAATTCAAACGGAATCATTAAAAATTATTAAATAAATTCAATGTGTTAAGTTAAATAATAATTTTTTAATTGCCATTTTTATTATAAAAAGAAAATATCTGGTTGGGTACCTAATAAATATATCTAACATTTTTATCAATGTCAAGTTTTTTGAGGCTAAGCTTTTAGAAGCTTTTTGATACGTTAATAGTTATCAATACTTTTGTGGATTAAAAGTTTTTTTACTTAAATAATTCGTTTCGTTTGAGGCTGTAAACGCCTTTACATTGAATGGTGTAATTAGAAAGCAAGATAAATGCCATTTATTTAACACATTGATTTTAAATAGTTTATATATTTCCCAGTAGCGATTTTTTGCATTTTGCAAAGCATAACGATAAATTATTTTCATTTTGCAAAAATGATCAAGATGATGATTAGTACAAAGCTGGCTTTGTACGCACTAATTGAGTGCCCAACGCCCTATCACCTCATAACACGCCCCTTTAAAATTCAGAATAGAACGCACCAAACAAAAATCCTTCACGTCCCAAGCGACGGGAGTCATAGACGGCAAAGTCACCAGGCGATCCGCTTTACGCACCAGCGTCAAATGGACTTGATAAGGCCGAGTGTCGGGGCGATATCCACATTCCAGCAACCCGGTACTTAGCTTGGCGACTAACTCTTGCAAAGCCTTCGGCGTTTCTTTCGCACCCAGCCATAAAATACGGGGTTTTGGCCAATAGCCCAGTTTATCTAAAGATAAGCTAAAACGATGACCTTGCACAGTGGCGGCAGCTTGCTGCATACACTGCTTAGTAGGACCATCGATTTCACCCACAAAGGCTAAAGTAATATGCCAATTA
>Ga0233403_10000422_pt1 | contig 19880 bp, 18 predicted proteins | sample Na_oxic_1_MG_FD_179866 | JGI IMG/M metagenome (GOLD analysis project Ga0233403, IMG submission 179866) | Seawater microbial communities from Saanich Inlet, British Columbia, Canada - Na_oxic_1_MG | ecosystem: Environmental > Aquatic > Marine > Inlet | place: Canada: British Columbia | collected...
GGAAATTATTTTTATGAAAAACTATATTTTCAAACAAATAATTTTCCCATTTAAAAAGGAGTGCAAAATGAACCAACAAAATACTAAATCGAATAGAAACTTGGTGATTGGTATTGTAGCCGGTATTGGGTTTATTGCTATAGTTGTATTTGTTATTGTCATGTTGGTGGATACGCAATCTGGATTAAATAAAATCCAGGATGTTTCCAATGAGATGCTTTATGAACGGATAAAACCGGTTGGTCAGGTCAAGGTTGAAGGAGTACCCGAAGCATCACTCGTATCCGAGCCAAAAACTGTGCCAAAAACGACTCCTAGCGCGTCTGACACGGGACTTCAATTAATCAAAGAACCTAAAAAAATTGAACCTACCACTGTTCCTAAAGAGGTTACTGTTGTTCCTGAAGAAGCCACTTCAATAGCTACACCCATTATTGCTCCTGAAAAAGCAACGCCGAAAATAATACCCATCAAGACTCCTAAAAAAGTAGCTACACCAGAGGTGGTACTAGCCGAAAAAATTGACAAGATAGCAATACCTGAAATGGGAGACACCGAAGAATTAGAAATAGAACAAGTTAATAAGCAAGTTTGTTCGGCTTGTCATACGATGAATGGTGAACAAATTTATAAGCGTGTTTGTACTTCTTGTCACACGATGGGTATTGTTGGTGCACCGAAATTAGGTGAGCAAAGCAATTGGACACCTCGTATTGCAAAAGGGATGGATACCTTATTCACAAACGCTTTACAAGGATTTAGGGGCGAAATGGGGATAATGCCACCCAGGGGTGGGCAAGCCAATTTGTTAGATGAAGAAGTCAAAGCCGCTGTCATCTATATGATGGATGCGGTCAAATCGCCAGATACCGAAAGCATTGTTCCAAAAACGCTTTTTTGATACAATGGAAATTTGTCACTACTTCAAGAAATACCATTTTTCTAAAAAATGGTATTTTTAATAACCATTAACCACTAATCATTAAAATAGAGGGAACCACTGTGAGCCAACAAGATACTATACCTACCAGGAATTTAGCCATTGCCATCATTACTGGCTTTGGGGTAATTATAGCATTCATTATTGCAGTATTATTGATTTCTAAATTGGGTGTTCAGGAAGGTTCCGAATCAACCAGTCTAGTTTATGAGCGGATAAAACCGGTTGGTCAAGTTAAAGTTGAGGGGGCTGTTCAAGTTGCACAGGCTCCCGATGAACCTGTTGCATCGCCTGATGCTTCCCAACCAGCACCTGAATCTTCAGCATCACCAACGCCTGAACCTGTTGCATCGCCTGATGCTTCCCAACCAGCACCTGAATCTCCAACATCACCGACGGAAACGCCTGATTCAAGTGAATCAACTAGCTATGATGAGGCAAAAGGAGAACAAGTTTATAACACTGCTTGTTTTGTTTGTCACGGGCTGGGTGTTGCTGGGGCACCCAAGTTTGGCGATCAAGCGGGTTGGGCACCCCGAATTGCAAAAGGGATGGAAGTTCTCTTTTCACATGCTTTACAAGGTTTTCAAGCAATGCCAGCCAAAGGTGGACAAACGCAATTGCCAGATGAAGATGTCAAAGCGGCAGTGAGTTATATGGTTTCTAAATCACAGTGAAATTGAAAAATTTTCTTTGATCGTAACTACTCAGGACAACCCCTTGTGGTTGCCCTGATGATCGTTCTATACTGAACGTACTTAAAATATGTAAAAAAAGTGTGTAAAAAATACTATTTTTCAAAACTCAGACTTCCTACATTTAGCCCCAAAATGTGAATTTTTTTGGACATCCGACATACACAAATGGCGAATTTTTGGTTGTTTTGCAAAGAATAAATGTCCAATTATCTCCTTAAGGCAAGTATACTCTTTGCTGTAACAAACTTAACTTTTTTCAATGAGGCAGGTGGGCAAAAAACAGACTTTGCCCACCCTACATAAAAATTTTAATTATGCCCGCGTGCAGTATAAAATCAAGGGATAATTATCTATTTTGGGCTATCGTGTAGGAAGTCTGAAAATAGTATTTCTTGTATCTTCTCTAAATTCGGTGGAAAAAACCTGACAGGTTTGAGCAAGTTTACCCACATTTTTTGATAAGATACTATTTCTTCTTCTTTGGAGAATTTTTTTTGGATGGCAACCCCGTTCCTCATGTTTAAAAAGTCGAAATTAAGAGCATCAAACATTCATTCCCAATTAGTTCGTTACTGCGTTTCATAATTACTTCGTTACTGCGTTTCACAATTCACAATAGATTACAAAATAATGGATATTGCACCCTATTTAAAATTAATGATTGAAAAAGATGCATCTGACATCTACTTTACTGTCGGTTCCCAAGTACGTATTAAAGTAGCAGGCAAAGTGGTTATCGTAGGAAAAACCATTCTTACATCTGAAATGACTCAAGCAGTCGCACATAATATAATGAATGAAATGCAGAAAATCGTTTTTAGTAAAAAACTGGAACTCGATTTTGCTGTCACCCTGCCTGAAGTCAAAGCACGTTTTCGGGTAAATGTGTTTAAGCAGCAGGAAAAGGTGTCTATAGTTATGCGCTATGTTAAATCTAAAGTACCCAGTTTGGCAGACTTGGGATTACCTCCGATACTTAAAGATTTAATTATGTCTAAGCGCGGATTGCTTTTAATGGTGGGTGCCACTAATTCTGGTAAATCAACTACCCTGGCAGCGATGATTAATCATCGTAATGAAAATCAAGCGGGACATATTTTAACAATTGAAGATCCAATAGAATTTGTACACCCCCATAAAAAATCCTTAGTCAATCAAAGGGAATTAGAAGTAGATACCCATTCATACATACAAGCCTTAAAAAGTGCGATGCGTGAATCCCCTGATGTCATTTTGATTGGGGAAATCCGTGATCAAGAAACAATGAGTGCGACTCTGGAATTATCTAATACCGGACATTTAGCTATTTCTACCTTACATGCTAATAATGCATATCAAGCCATGCAGCGTGTCGTTAACATGTTTTCAATTGAGCAGCATAGACAGTTATTTATGGATTTATCCTTAAACCTGGTAGCTATCATTTCACAACGCCTAGTGGTAACTATGAATAATAAACGGACAGCGGCTGTGGAAGTGATGCTCAATACTCCCTACATTGCGGATTTAATTCTTAAAGGCAAGATAGATGAAATAAAAGAGGCGATGGAAAGTACAGGGGCTGAAGGCGCACAGTCATTTGATACCGCGCTATTTAATTTACACAAGGAAGGGGTGATTACATTAGAAGAAGCCTTATCTCACGCTGACTCACGTACTAACTTACAAGCAAGAATGACTTTTGGCTAGGGATGTGGGTGGCATCCCCTAGGGTATTGTGAAAGCGTCTGCCTTGAACCGCTACAGCCAAGTGGGGACCCTCGGAGAGATGTATTAGGCTTTCCGCTGCTGATGAAAAATGGCGGCCTTGCTCACAACATCTACTACACTCCGTCCCATAAAAGATAGATTAGGTTCAAGAGTCTATCCGGCTCACAATACGAGAGGGGATGCCAAAAAATGTAGGGGCAATCCTTTATGATTACCCTCTTAAAAAATAAAGAATTTCAGGCTGAGTAGTTACGAATATTATTCTACTATTTTATTTCTGATAAAGCAAGCTTTATTTTTTTTTCCATCTGTCCAATTTCATCATTGAACTTAAGCCTATCATTTTCTTGTTGCTGTTGATATTGTAAATATTCGTGAATAATATTTAAAGCACTCACCACTACCATACGTTCCGTACTCACTACTTTGCCACCTTCGCGTACTTCTTGAACTTTTTCATTAAAATACTGTGCTGAAGCCATCAGAGTATCGCGTTCTTCTTCTGGACAAGCGACGACATAATCTTTTCCAAGAATATGTAAATTAACCGGTATAGATTTACCAAGATTCATGAGCCTACTTCCATTGATTTAAGCCGAGCAATCATTGTTTCAATACGTGTACGAGCCAGGGCGTTTTTTTCCCGCAAAGTAGCGCGTTCAGAAATTAAGTTAGCTTGACTTTCACGCAAAACTTTATTTTCATCAGCCAATTGTTTGCTGGTATGGATAAGTGCATCAATTTGAGCTTCCAGTGATTGCAAATCAGGTTTTTCCATTAGCATTGAGATATTTTAACAAAAAAGAAATCAAGAGTGATGCAAAAAGCCAAGTTTTTTCTTATAAGAAAAGGGCATTTTTATATATAGTTTTTCATATAAATAACTTCAGAAAACCTGACAGGTTTCAAAAACCTGTCAGGTTTGGAACGGAAATTATTTTTATGAAAAACTATAGATTGTGGCTTCACATAAGATGATTTTTTCAAAAATAGTATTTTTTGGAAGCACAAATACCATTTTTCCAAAAAATGGTATTTCTGCCATTATCATTTCTATTATACTTAAATTCGCTACAAATGGTTATTCAGGAAGTGGATTACGTTTTTGTATTCAGGGAAGTCGTGTCATTTTCACTTGTCGTTTCATCACCTTCACCCACTAACTCATCTTCCTTATCATCTTCACCCACTAACTCATCTTCCTTATCATCATCACCCACTAACTCATCTTCCTTATCATCATCACCCGCTAACTCATCTTCCTTATCATCATCACCCACTAACTCATCTTCCTTATCATCTTCACCCGCTAACTCATCATCATCAAACAGATCATCATCCTCATCATCATCAAACAGATCATCATCTTCAAGTGGAGGATTGCCATCATAAACTAAATATTCACGTCTAGCTAAATACGCATCACGGATGTATGAATATTTATCTAAAGCAGCCGTTTGAAGTACTTCTTCAAGTTCTAACGCATCGGCACGCGCATCAACCCCTTTTATGGCTTCACCAGCAAGAATGGCTTGACCTGTACCACTCGTAATTGAAGCCGCATAGTAAAAAGTCGGGTCAAGTAAAAGATCGGTTCCCAATCCCACTACATCACGGGTTGAACTGAAACCTAAAAAGGGCAAAACCAGGTAGGGACCACTGTTGAGTCCCCAATAGCCCAGGGTTTGACCAAAATCTTCATTGTGTTTGGATAAACCCAGTTCAGTACCTACATCAATAAAACCCAGTAAGCCTACGGTTGAATTTATAAAAAACCGCCCACTATCTGAAGCGGCTTGTTTAAACTTAAACTGGAGCAAATCATTAGCAATCACAACAATATCGTCAAGATTGCTGAAAAAATTTGTCACCCCTCTGTCAACCGGATCAGGCACGATACCTTTATAGGTTTCAGCAACGGGTTTAACCACAACTTGGTCAACCCCTTCATTAAAAGCGAAAACACCGCGATTGAAGTTTTCAAAAGGATCCGGGTTGTGTGTAGGGGGCGTGGCACAACCTGAGATAACCCATGATAGTAACATCACGCTAAAAATAGATTGGTAATAAGAGAGATTTTGCATAACTGTATCTCCTATTGAATAATGAAAAATACTATTGTCAAGAAATAGTATTTTAGAAAAGTTAAAATACTTTTGTTTACCTCAATACCTTCGCCAAATTGTAAAAACTGTCAATTTCAAGCATAAGTAAATTTTTAACTTATTGATTTTACTAAAAATAAAAATCTGTATTTTTTGTGAAATAGCTAAATTTTAAAATTGGCGAAGGTATTATTACCTACACAATCAACTTTAATTATAAAACATTATTGAAAATAATCATCGTTTTATTCTTAATTTATTGTTGTTCAGATAAATAATTTTACAAAAAGGGCGAACACACAGGTTTGCCTTTACGTAATCCCACTGAAAATTGGAAGCGTGAGATTAGAAATTTTTTATAGTGTCTTGTAAACAATCACGTACAGGTGCAAAGGAACGACGATGAATAGGTGTCACCCCTAAATTTTGCAAAGCTTGTTTATGAACGCGAGTCGGATAACCTTTATGAGCCGCAAATCCATATCCAGGGTACAAAATATCCATATCGCGCATTTCCTGATCACGCGCCACCTTAGCCAAAATAGAAGCCGCACTAATCGCCGGCACCGTTTTATCCCCCTGAATAATTGCCTCGCTAGAACAATTTAATTGGGGGCAAAACTTACCATCTACAAGTACATGATGGGGAACAATAGGTAATTGTTCCACAGCCCGCCGCATAGCCAATAAACTGGCTTGCAAAATATTTATTTCATCAATTTCCGCCACTTCAGCACGACCAAGCGCAAAGGCTAATGCCTGTTGACGTATTTGTATCGCTAACATTTCCCGCCGCTTTTCCGTTAAAATTTTAGAATCTGCTAAACCCTCAATCGGGTGAGCCTCATCAAGTATAACCGCTGATGCAACAACTGGACCAGCCAGGGGTCCCCGCCCAACTTCATCAACACCGGCTATAAAATATTTTTCATTATTCATCATCATTAGCTCCATTAGAAATACTATTTTTTAAAAAAGGGTATTTCTGGAATGCCCAAACCTTCAGGTTTGGACTCCAAATCTTATTAATTTTACAAAAAAGTTATATAAATCAATTTGTTATATTAAAATTTGTCTAATGTCTATATCACTATAGCTTTTCAGATAAATATTTTGGCTTCAAGACCTGACAGGTTTTGGAAACCTGTCAGGTCTGAGAACTTTTATTTTTCTGAAAAGCTATATTAACCATTAACCATTATAAGTAAGCCTGCAAATAGCGACGAACAATCGCTAATTGTTTGATTAAATCAGGCATATCAAGACAAAATGGCATACTTTGTAATAGTTGTACACCCTGGAAATTTCCACCAAGGGCTTGATAAATTTTCAAAGTTTGTGGAAATTGATAAGGGCTACCTAAATGTTGGAGATAACGTGAAAAATCATTGAAGGAAGGGCGTTTAAGATGATAATTATAAGAATATATCGTAGCATCAAAATGGGTACAACGCGAAGTGAGCAAAATTCGCAAATCTATCGTTTTCCATTGATGCAAGATATTAAGGTTACTTTGGATAGAGCTATCGGTTAGGCTACCGTTAGGCGAATTATAAATCTGTTCCAAATTATCTAACCATAATAACCAGCGTCCAGCAACTTTTTTTAACAATGTTTCTAAACAATTGATATGCGGTAATTCTAATGCTTGTGCCAGCGTTGGGATAAAACCCATTTTTCCCCCTACCTGATAGGCAAATATTCGATATCCTTGTTGTGCCATTGTTATCGCTAACTGTCCTGCTAATGCCGTTTTACCCAATCCACCTGTTCCGTGAATAACGAGTTGCCGTATTGTTCCAATACGTAATGCTTTGCTTAATAAACATAATTCCCGACGGCGACCAATAAATACCCTGGGTAAAGCTATTTTGCTTCCAACCGGAGCAAATAAACTTGGCTGAGGACAAAAGTGCCAATTTAATAAAGCCTGGGTTGGATCATGACTCAATAATATCGGTAAACACCATTGCCCTACGCTCGGCTCTGCAACTTCGTTCCCGTTAGGTTCATAACTACGTGCTAGATCACGCCATACCTCATTAGGTCCCAATAACTGTGTCATAGCAGCACGAGCTTGTTGTACTGCCACATCGACCCGTTTTCGTTCCGCCAAAGCCACACACAGCGTTTGCACAAATACACTACCTGCTCTATCTATCAATGGTTCACGCATCCCAATAACATGTGGCACGCCAGCTTGTATAATAGGTATGACTAGATTAGTTTTGGTCCCCAATACTTGAGCGGATTGACAAGCAGCTACCACCACACATTGCACATGACTTCCCTTAAAAACTTGAGCTAGGGTCCCGGTAGAAATAAATTCCTCACTTCCATCTTCACCTTCAAATACAAAAAATGCCGATTGTTCCAAAACGACACCATGTCCATTTAGTATAACCACTGTCCAAGGCTCACTTTGTAATAATTCTACAAACCGACTAAAACTGCCCTCACTCGGTGCATAAAAACGTACCCACCCGGCGCTTATAAAAGGAGTCAGAGCGGTCAATACAGTCTGTTGTTCCATTTCAATATCTAAGCTTCGACTTTGGTGAGTCATTTTTTCGGGCTGTGCTGTCCATAACAATATGTTAAGAGGACCAGCAGGTGGTGCTTCCACTTTATAATTAACTGGTATACGGCGCGATAGTGTATAATCAGGATGTTTGCCCAAAAAACCCAGTTCCGGATGGTATAAACACTCCCAGGGTAAACCTAACAAAGCATCAGTATGACATTCAATTACCAATGCAGATGGTATTAAGGTTGCACCTATATTCAAAAATTGCCACAATGTAAAACCAATGGTTTTTAAATCATCCAAAGTGACACATTGGCTATGATAATGTTCGCTCAATTGTTGGACAAGTTCAGGCAAATGAGGGTAATTTATTAACCGCTCAACTGACGGTTTAATGTTCAGGGTGGACATTTATTATAGAATTGTAAATTGTGAATTGTGAAACTTCGTTCCGAAGTAAGGGACATCGCAGTAAATAACTTACGCAGACCTGACAGGTTTTGAAAACCTGTCAGGTCTTATCGCGCGTATATTATTTTCTGCCTTGTCCCTAATTGTGAAACTTCTTATCAGTTTTTACCAATAAAGTGAGGGCGAACACACAGATTCGCCCCTATATGAAATCGTATAATATAACGGACTTGTAGGGGCAGAACTGCGTGTCTGCCCTTGTAAAACTTGAGGACCTTTTATGAAAGAATCCTTGCTAGCGGCAACATTCATCCTGCTCATTTTAACCGGTTGTGCTTATAGACCGATACCCGTTGCTGCCGCTTACCCAATCACGGCACAACGAAAAATGCAGTCTGCACACCATTGGGATGTCTTGGCTAAAGATTTAGCAGATCGACTGAAAAAAACAATAGACATTAGTTTTCCTAATGCCGTTGTCAAACCTCCTTTATTTATCAAGTTGACTGACAAACAGGAAAAAATTCCTTTCACTAAAGCCTTTTTTAATTTGCTAACCAGCAGACTGGTTCAACAAGGCTTGATTGTTATGGATAGCAATGCTCAGTATGGTGATAATCTGGTTATTGAGTACCATGTCCAGGTCATTCAGCATAAAGATCGTCGTCTGACTTATCCGCCTCCTGGTATATTAACTGCATTAGGAGCAAGTGTTTGGATGGTTGATCAAGCCATACGGCACTGGGCATACCCAGAATGGTCTGCCATTCCCTTTCTTTTGGCTGGCGACCTCAATTCCCTTGTCGAATATTATTTACCTGGTGAAACTAATACTGAAATCGTTATCACCACTGCTGTCACCATGGGTCAACAATACATTTTTGGAGATTCCCGTATGTACTATGTCAATGATGGTGATTATGATCACTATGAAAACCCTAACAAAACCTATCAGGTAGTCAATCAATGAGAAAATCAACGCTGACTTTATTTTATATAAGTTTGCTCTGTATACTGATAGCAGGATGTAGCTACGCTGTAAGAGATAAAGATCTCGTCAAAAGCAGTTATGTTGCAGCAGACTACCTTTTAAAGGGGCTCAAAGATATTCATAACTTAAAACCCCGGCATAACGGTGTTTATAGCAAACAACCTATTTTGGTAGCGAGTTTTGTCAACATTGATGACTTACAACAATCCTCTACCTTTGGGCGAACGGTAGCCGAACAAATTGGCTCACGTATTGCACAAAGAGGTTATAAAGTCATTGAAATGAAATTGCGTACTAACACTGTCTTTGTTCAAGAACAGACGGGTGAATTACTCTTATCAAGAGAATTGCGTGAAATCAGTCTCCAACATGACGCTTATGCCGTCGTCGTGGGTACCTATGCTGCCAGCAAAGAGATAGTTTATGTAACGGCTAAATTAGTTCGCACAGAAGATAGTGTGATTTTAAATTCTTATGATTACCGCTTACCGGTTGGTGCAAATACCAAACAAATGTTAAGAAAAAGGCGGTAGTGTTTAATAATTGTGAATTGTAAAATTGTGAACGGAAAGAGTTTCTCAGCATCTATCTTTCCGGTATATATACCCCGCACGGTTAAATTTTCGGATTTTTGTAGGGGAAATCAAAATGTAGGGGACCGGCAACGTGTTTTTTTGCCCACCATCATCGGTAAGGAACGTGCATAAAATAACTTCGACAACTAAACCTGACAGGTTTTGGAAACCTGTCAGGTTTGATGCGACATTGTGGAAGTTATTTTGTGCATGTTCCTAAGATGGACTACGAAAATCCGAAAACTTGACAACTCGGAGTATAGATATTCAGATTTTACCAATTCACAATTTTTCCCAAGGAGATTATCATGAAAATGTATAAACTTTTATTATTGCTCTTATGTTCAACCGTTATCGTGGCTTGTAATGATGATGATGACGATTATGAACAAATCGCCACGCCGGCGGTCAATTCTGAAGTGGTTGCAGCAGAGATTGAATATATTGAATGGGAAGGCAACGCAAACGGAGAATGGGTAGCCGATGCCAATGGTGATCAAGTCCGGTTTGAAGTTGATACCAGTTACATGAATTTTGGCGACACCACTTACTCTAACGTGTGGGTAGATGAAGATTCCAATTTCTTGATAGATGGCATACTAGAAGGTGCCGTAGAATACGTCGCTGCGGTTAATGGCGACACCATCGTGGCACTGGTTGCACCAGACGGTACTTATCTTGACATTGTCGGAACAGAAAGCGAGTTATTTATAGATAATACTGATCTACCGGCTACCCCTGTCTCGCCTATTGCATCACAACCGGATAAAACCACCACTCGCCTAGCCTCTAATGCTCACAGTTTATCTGCAACGGACTCTAAAAAAATGAGTGTTACGGCAGATACTTCAAATATCTCTACATCACCAACGCTTCAAAGGCGTTTAGCTCCAATGCTGGCACCAAATGCTTTTACGGAACCCAGCGAAGAACCAAAAACGAATATTCTACAGCGGCGATAAAGCCTCTCCAGAAAGAAATACCATTTTTTCAAAAAATGGTATTTCTAAATAACATCTATAGCTTTTCAGAAAAATAAAAGTTCTCAGACCTGACAGGTTTTCAAAACCTGTCAGGTCTTTAGACCAAAATATTTATCTGAAAAGCTATATATCTCAATTCCGTCTTTGAGCTTGCCGCCTCTTAGCGGACCTTTTAGCAGGTTGACTCTGCTTTCTATTTTCAGTCTGATGTGGTGTTCTTTTAACCGCCCTTCTTGGTTCGGCTCGTTGTGGTGCTATTCTGATAGCCGGTTGTGCCTTTCTAGCCGGTTGTGGTGATGCCCGATATGGTACCACTTTCCGGTTTACATATGGTGCTGCATTGGTAGGCGATGACCAATCCGATTGTCCCGTTTCTATCGCTGAATGTGGCACCGGTTTAGGATTTGATTGAGGTGGCTGCGTAGCCGGTTTTCGCTTTTTTGCATACCGATTTGCATACCGAGATTGAGCTTTTTGCACCTTTTGAACTTTTCGCCTTGTTGTGCGAGATTGAACTTTCCTCCTATGAAGCACCGCTTGGTCCCTCACATCATCATGATAGATAAATAGGGGGAAAGGAATATGATGAGTATAACCCATACCACTATAAGTATAACCCATACCACTATGAGTATAACCCATACCACTATCCATACCACGATTATAATACGGATCCATCATCGTTCTATCACCAACCGTCGTATCTATTGTAGAAGGTGCTGTAGTGGTATAAATAGGGGTGCAACCATAGATTCCCATTAATGGAACGAGTAGCCAAACCAGATTTATCTTACTGAGTACACTTTGGATATTGAGCATGATAATTAATTCCTTATTCATCATTTTTGTAATGAAAAATAGCCTCTTTACTTAAGTATATCAAATTTTTTGATCAATTTCAATTGGAAAATTTTATACTGAATATTTGAAAAATACTATTTTTGGCAAAATAGTATTTTGTGCTAAAAAAATCTCCTTAATTGAAAAACGATTTCAAAAAGCAATAAGTGCCAAAAATAAATTTCCAACGAATATCTAGAAAAAATTAATATACCATTTTTAAACAGGGATTTGATAAAAAACACTTTATATTTAAATAAAGCCATCAAAAAAAGCAGTATAATAGTAACGATTAAGGCTTCGGTAGCTACATATAAATTTTCGTTGAAAATAATAAGATCATAAAGTTGACTATATAAAGTGCCGAATAAAAAACTTGAAACCAAAACTTGATTGGCTTTCATAGCTAATAAGCGTCCACAAAAAGCATAAGCAAATCCAAAAAGTCCATAATCAATAACACCTATTAGCAAAAAACTGAAAAAATACAATAGGGCAAAAATGATAACTAAAGTCACGACATTTTCTTGACTTGGATCCCAATGCTCTAATACCCATTTAATGCAAACAATAACAATAAGAATATTAATAGAAAATCCATATCCTAAAATAAAACCTGCTACAGTGATGAAAATACCATAGAATAAAATATTGGGCTTAATATGATATTTTGAAACATAACCACTCATAAAGAAAAATAAGGGGGCAGCAAATCGCCCTATAGTACGCCAATATTCTGTATTCTCAACCACAAAATAAAATCCAATGTGATCAATAACCATGGTAATGATGGCTAAAAATTTCACCACATCATAGGAGTTAAGTTCATGATGATATTTATAAATTCTGGAAAACATAAGTGTTCTTAATTTAACTATAAGGATTGCATGCATCAAAACTGCGGATAAGGCTTTTACTTGATGCTCAAGTTTTTCGCTATATCAAACAATAACTACAAGGATTGTATATAAACAAGGATAAGTCAAATTATACCACCACTCAAGTTCAAACGGTTTATCCCTGTTTATATGCAATCCTTGTAGTTATTGTTATCAGATTAAAAACTTGATCATCGAGTTTTATATTTTACCCAAACCTGATTTATTCCTATAGACGTTTAGATAAATAACTTTACAAATTTAAAAAATTATTGTTTATTTTTCAATAAGTTAAAATAAGCAATCGTGAAATTATTTTTCTGAATGTCTATAGACTTTCAGAAAAGTCAAAGCTATCAGACCTGTCAGGTTTTAGAAACCTGACAGGTCTTTAGGCCAAAATTTTTATTTGAACAGCTATATAGCAATTATACAACCCTTTATCCCGAAAAAGGCTGCCACAAGGGATTACCTCAAACATTTTTGATCTGAAAATAGACTAAACTGGAGAAATAAATGGGCTATACAGCCAAAATTTTGATTGTTGACGATAGTATGGAAAACCGCATAGTTCTTGATGAACTGGTTCAACTACTTGGGCATACTTCTATTCTTGCGACAGATGGAGTCGTTGCAATAGAACAAATAAAACATCAACTTCCCGATCTTATCCTGCTCGATCTGAATATGCCAAAAATGAACGGGTATGAACTTTTGAAATACCTCAAAAATAATCTCCCTTTGGCACATATTCCCGTGATCATGATTTCGGCATTTGATAATGTGGATAATGTTGTAAACTGCATTAAACAAGGTGCTGACGACTATTTGAGCAAGCCGTTTAATAGCACTTTGCTCAAAGCCAGAATCAATGCTTGTCTCGTTAAAAAAGAGTGGCATGATCATAAAGAACACTATCGTCAATTGCTTGAGGATTATAACCTGAATTTGGAAAAGCATGTGCGTGAAAAAACGAAAGAACTCGCAGAAGCACACGAAAAACTGACGGTGCTTGATAAAGCAAAAAGCGATTTTTTGCGGTTAATTTCTCATGAGCTACGCACCCCCTTAAACAGTTTGATCGGACCGATGGCATTGCTATCGGAAGGTGAACTGGATGAAACCTCTCTTCAAGAAATAAAAGAAATGCTAAAAATTTCTTTTGATAGGTTACTTGATATTGTCGAACAAGCCGAGTTATTAACTAAAATTGATGTATTAGGCGATATTCAATTTTCGCTTTCGCCCTATCCCGTCTCCTATATACTGGAAACTGCGATTCAACAAGTGGGAAACTTCGCTCAATTGCGTAAAGTTTCTTTCGCTGCACTACCAGAGTGCGAGATACAAATTTTTTGTGAGGCTAATTTACTCACTCAAGCCTTATCCGAATTGCTCAAGACAGCCATTAAATTTTCAAACAAAAATGGCACAGTAACGCTGTCATTTCAAAGTGAAGAAAATGAAGTTCATATAGGCATTCACACTACCGGGTGGACCATTCCAGAAGAATTCATGGATAAATTCTTTGAAGTCTTTTCTATTGTTGAACCAATCACACCGGGAGGTGATTTGGGACTTGCCCCACCTGTGGCAGAACGCATTATTACATTATTTGGTGGTTCAGTCACAGTGAAAAACCGAGAATCTGCGGGTGTGTCTTTTGAAGTGAATTTGGAACGAGTCGATGATAATGCTAGTGCTGGGCATTAGAAATTAGAACATATAAACCTGACAGGTTTTTAAAACCTGTCAGGTTTGTTCGGAGAAAAACGTTAAAATAGGAAAGCATCTAATTCAATAGCGGAAAATAATATACAAAATAATGCCCTCTGACATACCGGTAATAATAGCCATTGTATAGAGATTACTGATTCTGAAAAGGCAAAAAACAATCAACCCCAGAAAAATTGAAAACAAAAAGACTTTTTTGTCAATACTTTGCATGAAACTTAATGCCAAGCCGGTACCGACAAATATTAATACAGAAACAAGGAATACAATGACAGAGCCAATAACTATATCCCGCAGCGAATAAATCTTATCATCCAAATCTCGGATGATCTTGTTAAAGACAAACAACAAGAAAATCAATAAAGAAATGGACGGAAAGGGAGCTATCGTTACTTTCAACATATGCGCCGACACCTGCTCACCCAAATCGGGAACCAGTATTAAGCCAATAATCGCCATTGAAAAAACAGCGATCAGACTTTGTAAATAAAATAACAAAGAGCGATTGGTAAACATGGGTTATTATCCTCAAGTTAAAAATAAGACATACATAGAAATGCCCATACTCATGCCACTTAAAATAGCAATCATTTGAATACTCTTAACATATAAGATATTCATTATATACATCATTAACACCAGTGAATTAATAAAAATAGGAACCACCGACTCGCTAAAACCTTTATAGATAAAAGCTTCTAAAAAATAAAGAAAAACTACGCTCATCAATAGCATAAAAAATAAATAGCCAAATGAAGCAAAAACACTGATAAACGTTTCATCTATTTCTTTTATAATATTTTCTTTCGCAACAAAAATATAAGCTAAAAAAATGGCGAGCGGAATGGGACCAAAAACAGATGCGACTACCTTAATAACATTGCTAAAGGTAACATCTTTGGCTACAAATTCAAATAAAAATAAGCTATAAGGGACCAGCAAAATAATAACCAAGCCCCGAGTAAATGATTTACTCATTATATTTTATCTGTGTAAACACTATAAATACCCGCTGGAGTCCAAACCTTCAGGTTTGGGCATTCCAGAAATACCCTTTTTTCAAAAAATAGTATTTCTAACACGCTGGCTTATTACTAACAAGTTTGTGAATGTGCAAAATGAGATCATCTTCATCATAACATTTTTTTTAAAAAATAGTTTCTACATGTTGGTTCAAATACGCTTGTTCTTTAGCAGTTAGAACTTTTGAGGTTAATATAACAACTGGTATCAAATGCCATTTTTCATGATTTCGCAAATGTTCAAGAAATTTAAATCCATCCATTACCGGCATCATCAAATCCAATAAAATTAAAGTTGTTTTTTTATGCTCAAGTTGTTCTAAAGCAACTTGCCCATTTTCAGCTTGACAAACTGACAACCCCCGCTCTTCAAGGATAACAGTCAGAGTTTCGCGAATCATTTTGTCATCATCAACAACCATCACTAAATTAGAAGAATGAGCGCCAATACGGTGTCTTTCAAGAATAAGAGGTAATTGACTATGTATCATGGTTTTGTCGATGCAATCTATAGTATCCATAGCATACCCTTTGTGTTTATTCTTATCCATCGCAACCATAATAACTGGAATATGCGCCAAAAGAGAATCGTTTTTTATAGATGATAACCTCTTGCATTCTTTTGTTTCTTCGTATGCCTTAACTCCAATAAGAATCGCATCAGGGCGAAGTTTCTGGGCTAATTCTATACCCTGATAACCATTCGTTGCAACTGCGACGGCATAACCCAGTTTGCCTAAATCCTCTTGGAGTAACTCACAAATAGCCACATCGTCATCAATGACAAGGATAATCCCATCTCCCTCTAACAAATCGGTCGTTTTTGATTCATTCTCTAATTTGGTTATTCGTATTGGCAAAGACAGCATAAATGTACTGCCATATCCAAATTCACTCTCCACCAAAACCGTGCCACCCATCATTTGCGCGAAATGTTTGGTAATGGCTAATCCTAAACCGGTACCACCATAGCGGCGAGTAGTGGAAGAATCTGCTTGCATAAAGGGTTTAAACAATTTGTGCTGTTGTTCGCGAGTCATACCAATGCCATTATCAGTCACACAAAAATTTATCCACTCGCCATCATGCTTAACATCAAGCCGAATAGTCCCTTTTTCAGTAAATTTAGCAGCGTTACTGAGTAAATTTAAGAGTATCTGATGCAGTTTGGTGATATCGGTGTGCATTTCACCTAAATTATCATCAATAACGGTTTCTAAAAGATTACCTTTGTTTTTAATCAAAGGTTTAACCGTGGATACAAGCTCATTGACAACCGTAGACAGTTTGAAAGTTTCAAGACACAAGTCCATTTTACCAGCTTCAATTTTAGAAATATCAAGTACATCATTAACGAGCCCCAGTAAATGCTTACCAGCCGTCTGAATTTTTTGCAAATCGTTAACACAATCTTCTTCGCCAAGGTCCTGGGCATCCTCTTGTAACATTTCGCTATAACCAATGATGGCATTGAGCGGAGTACGCAGTTCATGGCTCATGTTGGCTAAAAACTGACTTTTAGAGAGATTAGCTTCTTCAGCTTTGTTTTTAGCTTCTAACAGGGCAATAGAATGTTCTTCTAATTCGTTACGAGCTTTTAAGAGTTCAGCAGTACGCTCGGCAACTTTGCTTTCCAACCCTTGCTTATGTTTGCGATCCTGTTCAATAAAACGCACATAAGATTTAATTCTATTAATTAATTGTGGCGCATCAATTGGCTTAGTGAGATAGTCAACCGCACCCATTTCAAAACCCTTTTGCTGAAATTCTTCAGCTTTATAAGCAGCGGTTAGAAATACAATTGGAACATGTTGTGATTTTGGACGTGATTGAATCAGTCGAGCCGTTTCAAATCCATCCATATCCGGCATTTGTACATCAAGAATAATCAAATCAACCGCGCTTTCTACTAAAATTTTTAGGGCTGCATATCCTGATAGCGCCGATAAAATATGAGCATTAATATACTCTTCAATCAAAGTACGCAAGGTAAAAAGATTCTTTTCACTATCATCTACAATTAATATGTTAATCATTATCAGTTATCAGTTATCAGTTATTAAACAGATCATAAAATAAACTTAGGAACGTGCATCAAATAATTTAGTCAACTTTAAAACCAGACCTGCCAGGTTAAAACAAAACCTGGCAGGTCAAGAGCAGCGTCCAAACTTGATTTTGACCTGGCAGGTTTTCTTCCTGCCAGGTCTGGTTTAGTTGTCTAATTTATTTCATGCACGTTCCTTAATCGGTATTATCGCAAATAGCATTTTGAAAAAATGGTATTTGTGCCCTTTTAAAAGGATTCTATATAATAAAGGATTACAAGAAAAGAATTTAATCAATACGGAAAACTCAAAAATGTCAGTGTGTAATATATACTCAACGCAGGAACAAACTTAACTTTTTTCAATGAGGTAGGTGGGCAAAAAAAAGACTTTGCCCACCCTACATAACTTGTAGTTCCCAATTTTTTTGATAGCGAAAAAACACATTTGCAGGAAAAAAAACCGTTTTAAAAAAAATTGGGTTTCTTACAATTGGCTAAATTAATATCATTAAACACCCCACCTGATTTTACCCACCAAAAAGCAAATTTAAACATGAATTTTTTTTACAATTTCAAAGTAGGCACCAAGATTATTCTTGGTTTCGTTATCATCTTAATATTGATGACTAGTATGGGGATAACATTGTCATTTAGTTTAGACAATTTAAAAAATGAATTGATTTTTTTAGTCGAACATGATCAGCCTGTATTATCTAATGCTCATAAATTAGCCAAACTGGTTGTGGATATGGAAACCGGTGAACGTGGTTTCTTGATCACTGGCAAAGATGAATTTCTAGAACCATTTTATACTGGTATCAAAGAATTTAATTCTTTACTGGCAGTAGAAAAAAAACTCGTTAGTGATAACCCATCACAAGTGGCACTGTTGGAAAAAATTGGGCGTTTGCATGATGAATGGCTTAAACAAGCCGGCGAACCTGAAATTGCTAAACGACGTGAGGCAAATAAAGCAAAGTTTAGTGCTGAACATTTGCAAGAAGTCTTAAAAGCTGAGGTAGGTAAAAATATCTTAGATGATTTGCGCGATGTATTAGCACAATTGGAAACCAATTTAAGAGCAAAAAAAGATTTAGAAGGCATTATTCTAACTATTAAAATGGCTAAAAATATGGTTGTTCAAGAGACTAGTGAACGCGGTTTTATTATCACTGGTGCAGATAATTTTCTTGAGCCTTATCATGCCGGTTACAAACAATTAGAAATTAATATTGCTGCTTTACGTTCTCGCTTAACTGATGCTGATGACTTAGCATTATTAGAACAAGTTAAATCCTTTTCCAAACAATGGATAAAACAAGCTGCAAAACCAGAAATAGCAGCCAGACGCGAAATGAATGCTAATAGTGTCTCTATGGATGATATAACCACCATGATTCAGGCTGGAACTGGGAAAGATATTTTGGATGCAATGCGTATTCAATTTAATAATTTTATTCAAACTGAAAAGCAATTAAATATTGAGCGTTCCATTGAGCGTTCCAATGATGCTAAACGTGATGTTAAGTTTATGAATACTTTAACGCTATGGCTAACTATAGGTACTATAGTTATTGGTTTCTTACTGGCTATATCTATTTCCCGTAGCGTTACCATTCCATTACAAAAAATTATTGTTATGGCTAATAATATGGCGGCTGGAAATATGCAACAAGTCGTTGATCAACAAAATCGTCATGAATTTGTTCAAATTAGAACTCGGCGTGATGAAATGGGTGATATTGGGCGAGCTTATGATGCCCTAGCCGCCTATTTTAGAGCCATAATTGATGACATTGTCTTGGTATCGCAAGGACTAAAAAAAGGTGATTTGCGAGTTGTCCCCCAAGCCCAATATAAAGGTGATTTTATCCAGATCAAAGATAGTTTAGAAAGTACTTTATCTAATCTCCAACTCGTTGTTGAAGACATTGTGCAAGTTTCCCAAGGATTAGCTGAAGGCGGAAAAAATGTGATAGCTAAAGCAGAATACCAAGGCGATTTTACTAAAATCAAAAATGCCTTAGAAATGGCAGCGACTAAACTGGCAGAGGCGACTGCCCAAAATACTATCCAAAATTGGTTAAAATCCGGTCAAACCCAGTTAAATGAACAAATCAGTGGCGAACAAGATATCATTACGTTGGCAAAAAATATCATTACTTTTCTGACCACTTATTTAGAAATGCCAGTGGGGGTATTTTATATTCTGGAAAATATCAATAACGAAACCAGAATAAAATTGTTAGCCAGTTATGCTTATACCCAACGCAAAGGCACAGCTAATGAATTTAAAATGGGTGAAGGGTTGGTTGGACAAGCCGTTTTAGAAAAAGAACGGATTATCGTCACTGACATCCCGGATGACTATATAAACATTCAATCCGGACTTGGAGAAGCGGCACCACAGCAACTC
>Ga0233403_10000423_pt1 | contig 19872 bp, 16 predicted proteins | sample Na_oxic_1_MG_FD_179866 | JGI IMG/M metagenome (GOLD analysis project Ga0233403, IMG submission 179866) | Seawater microbial communities from Saanich Inlet, British Columbia, Canada - Na_oxic_1_MG | ecosystem: Environmental > Aquatic > Marine > Inlet | place: Canada: British Columbia | collected...
CACCTTGCCTATTCATAAAAAAATCGCCACCTCTGTTAGTTGTTGCTGCTAACAAGCGACGAAAATCATCAAGCGCTTTTTTTGAAACTGTCATTATTAAATCCTCAAATTCGTTTCGGATTTTCGTGGGGGCAGGGCGAACACATTGGTTCGCCCCTACAGCCCATGAATACGCGAGATTTTGTAAGGGCAGACTTATGTGTCTGCCCTTAAGTTAATGGCGTTGACCCAACGCTCGCTCCCGCGAAGAATAAGTAGGGTGCGTCCCACGCACCGTTTTTGGTGGGTGTCTATGATGAAGCAATGCGTTTTTGAAAGGTGCGTTGGACGCACCCTACGCTTGCTAACTGACAGTATAACAAATATCTTGCTATATTAACGTTTCGGTGGAGCACGACGTTGTCCATCTTTCCTGTCTTCCATCGCCCCCAAATCTTTCAGCGAGATTTTCTGAACATCGTTTAAACCCGTCACCCCAGTAATATCCATGCCCTCATAAGGCTTGGGTATTTTCATCGTTTTTGAGTGTGTTATGAGGGACTGCCCAGAAGAAAATAACTGACGCAAAACCCAAAAAGAAACCCTCAGTTTTTTTAATAAGCTTGATTTCCCGTCATTGCGTAAGTTATTGATTAGCACATCCCCGATACTCCAAAGCTTAATACTCCCATCTTCGCTAACAGTCGCAATGCTTCGACCATCAGGCGCAAAAACAACAAAATAAAATATATCGCCACCCATCCAATTCATTGTCTTTCCACGCAAAGTCATAATACATTCACCACTATGAATATTCAAAATTTCGAGTGTTGCATTCTCAGTAATACTCACCATAAATTGATCAATTGGACTAAATGCAACTCTTTTACCATGTAATGTTTTTAGACAGCGATAGTTATCAGATATATCCCATAACTTAATCGTATATTTTCCACCACTCCCAGCCAAAATTTGACCATTATTATTAAAATCAACTAAACGCGCATCTTCTGGAAAGGGTAATACTTTAAGACATTCTTCATTAACCGTATTCCAAATTCTAATCGTTTCATCTATACTGGCACTGGCAAGAATATCTCCCTTCGGGCTAATCGGGCTAAATGCAACAGCAGTGATTAAACTACGATGCCCTTTTAAGGTTTTGAGTAATTTTTCAGTCTGAAAATCCCATATTTTGACGGTATAGTCAGAACCAACCGCTGCAATCAATTGACTATCAGGGCTAAACGCAACGGCAAATATCCAATTATTACGTCCAGCGGGTAAAGTTTTTATACAGCTATTTGTTTCCAAATCCCAGATTTTCACCGTTTTATCACTGCTACCACTGGCTAAAAATTTTCCATTTGGACTGAAAACAACGCTCCAAACAATGTGGGTATGTCCTTTCAAAGTTCGGAATACGCCGGTGCGAACATCCCATAACCTAATCACTTGATCATCATAAGCACAAGCAAGCGTTTGACCATCAGCACTAAAACTCACTGATTTTGCAAATGTGGTATAGCCCTGCCAGGTAGAGAGACATTTACCTTCATAACTGTCCCATAATCGCACACTTTGATCTTCACCGCCGGTCGCAATATCTTTGGTATGCGGATGAAAAGCGACTGCACTAATCATACTATTCTGTTGCAAAGTGTCTTGGCATTTTCCTCTCTTAAGATTCCACAATCTGACAGTTCCATCATCACCCGCACTGGCGAGTTTATCCCCATCAGGATGAAAAGACACTGAACGGACAATATTTTCATGAATCTTAAGGGTATCAATACACTGAAATGTCTCAAGTTCCCATAGCTTGACGGTCATATCATCACAACCACTGGCTAACCGTTTTTCATCAGGGCTAAAAGTCACAGATCGTATAAAATCTTCATGTTCTGATAAAATGGCAAGACATTCAGGCGTATGATAATTCCAAATTCTAATCGTCTTATCACTACTGCTACTGGCTAACCATCGACCACTTGGACTAAACTCAACACACCAAACCGCTAAGTCATGTCCATGTAATGTCTTCAAACATTGACCATTATTAACGTCCCAAAGTACGATAATACCTTGATCGTTCCCGGTCGCAATCATTTGACCATCAGGACTAAAAGCGACTGACCATACGGCATAACCATCTTGCAATGCTTTTAAACAACTGCCATCCTTAATCTTCCATATTTTTATATGAGACTCAACATCTGTACTCGCAATCAATTGACTATCAGGGCTAAAAGCGAGTGACCAAATCCAATTTGTATGTCCTTTAAGTGTCCTAATATGCTGGAATGTTCTAGCCTGTTGGCTTGTTTCAACTTGCCACAAGTGAACTTGAAAAAAAACATCACCGGTTGCTAATAATTTTCCATCCGGACTAAATGATAGACATAAAGTATTGCCAAAAGTTTGCGTAAATATTAACCTATCAAATTCAGCATAAGCAAAGTTAAGATGATGCAAATTGGTTCCTTGAAGATAGGCTTGCCAAATAGCCAAATGGGAAAAGTCATAGTCCTCAATCGTATCATAGTGTTGACATAAGAGGTTCAAAATATTGCCCGCAGTATAACCGGGTAATTTGGGTGAGTTCTGTCGCAAAGTTGAGAGAATTTGCTTAAACTGATTTTCAAGCCCTTGTGGACCTAGTGAGGTGTTCAACTCTTTCCAAACCCCATTAAGAATTAAGCGAATTTGACTTTCTCTCACATAATCTTTTGCAAGTGCTTTAATCAGGGCATGACGATTAAAAAGTGAAATGTTTCCGTTCTTAATCTCAGCAACCACTTCTTTAATTAACTTATTTGTCATGTATTCAATCAATACAGGCTGTAGCGTAAAGCCCTGTTTTGCACTCTTTTCAAGCGGAATTCGTTGCCCAAGTGTTTGTAATGTTCTGCCAATTTGTTCTTTAGATGAAGGAGATAAGAGATCTTCTTTCAATTCAATCAGTGACACAAATTCCCGATTGATGGCTAACCAATACATGACTTCCCGTTCGGCATATGATAAACGGTCAAAATGCCAATCTAACAATTCTTTTAGATCATTATTAAAAATGGGCGTGTTTTTTTCTAAAAACTGAGAAATATCACCAAAAAAGACCTCATCAATATGTTTCGCTACCAGTTCAAGTGCCAAGGGATTGCCTTTATAAATGTCAATGAGTGTTTTCCATTCCTCATCTGAAGCGACAAAAGAATCACTGGTTGCCATAAAAATTTTTCGCCCTTCTTTATCATCCAAACCATTGAGGGGCCAAGAACGAACCGGTTTAGTATTGCCCTCTAGTCTTGTAATCTCTTGAGGTTTTTCTCGGCTAGTTAGTAACAAGCAGCTTTGATGAGCCGTTTCACCTATAGCCTTGAATAAGAGACCATATCCTTCATGACCTTCCTTATATTCTCCCGCTCTCTCACCTGAACGTAAAACATCCTCAACATTATCAAAAATCAGCAAACAACGATGTTTTTTTAAATAGGGCAGTAATTGTTGAATTTGATCGGCTATTTCAGAACGTAAATTGATTTCTTGTTGATTAGATAGGAACTTGATAATATCTCCCAAAATCTTTGTAATGGATGGTGCATCCATGAGCTTTCGCCAAATAATATAATCAAAGTTCTCTTGAACGCAGTGTAATAACTTGACCGACAAATCTGTTTTACCAATACCCGCGTTAGTAAGCTTCACTGATAAATTTGTTTTGCCAATGCCTTTTAAACCTAAAATGGCAATTAATTGACAGCGATCATAGACGATCCATTTTTCTAGGGTTGCCAATTCTTCAATGCGTCCAAAGAAAACAGGGACTGCTGGTGCCTCACCCCAATCATGTTGCTTTACAGTATGCAATTGATGCCAACTGACTGGCTTCATACTGGGATGTTGATAAATTACCGGTAAACCACTGGAGCCTGGATATTTTTGTTCAAAATCACTTTCACTGAGTCGTTCTCGCGCCCGACGTACCGCTAAATATAAAGAATCGTCCTGAGAGAAGGCGGCGAGAAAATATTTCAAAAAGACTTGAGCAACCTGATCTGGCACCGGCTCACGCATTATAATAGCTTGTGTCAGATTTAAATCAATTAAATCCTTGGCTAAATTTAAACCATCACAACCGTTCAAAATGGCTAACTTTAACCCATACTCAATGGCTCTTCTCAAACCAAATTTTAATTGTTCAACTGTCAAACTCTCAGTCTGATTCAGCAAAATCTGACCGTTTTGGCTATGCCCTGCAAAAAACAGAATATCCCAGTTTTGTTCCCAAAGGCTATCACTGATTTCTGACCGTTTTGGCTCGACAAGGAATTTGATCTCCGCACCCTTTGACGCTAACTGTTCTAATAATTGGCGATCATGCTCAATATCAATGCCTTCACTATGACCCAAAATAGCTAAAATTCTAACCGTCGCTATTTGATTTGGCAATATAATATGCGGTTCTTCACACAGAGTCGGACACAGGGCAACTTCAGCCCGCCTATAAGTATCCGCTAATAAATTCCACTGATGCCAGGGCAATTTTGCCATCAGCTCATCATCTGTCTGAAAAATAATGCGAATTTCCTCTCTTTTATCGTCCAATGCTTGGCATAATTTTTCAGTGAACTGTTGACAGGGCTGACTGTTGAGCCAGTTTTGAAAGCTATTGACAAATTCGCGAGCAGAGTGCTGACATTGAACCAGTAGTTCTTCGCTATTAATGGCTCTGGCACTGCCTCTGGCACGCCGACGTATATCAAGACTGGAATAATCTGATGCCCAATTTTGATATTTTTCAGGCAATACGGGGTATGAAGACCATTCACCTGATATCGTCGTGAATGAAGTCTGACATTCGTTTCCGATTTGCGCTGTGACTTTAAAGCCCTCCTGAAAATTACCCTGGTCAAGTTTTAGGATGACTAATTTTGTCATTTTGACGTTTTCCTATTGCTATGTTTTAGCACGTTATAAATATCTCATTACAATAAGTACTGAAGCACAAATTATCGGGTATGGAGTCCAAACCTTCAGATTTGGCACAGGGCAATGCAAGTCACGTCCAAATCTAAAGGTTTGGACTCCAAAAAACCATAAAACTTGTGCTTCAGTACTTATTACAAAGCTTTGCTATTAAACCAATTTTGTAATGTGGTTTTAAACTTGTTAAATGCATCATCAGTGCAACGCCCCAAACTCACTTTTTCGGCTAGTCGTCGATATAAAATTGAAGAACGTGGTTTGCGGACTTGTCTCAAAGCTGCTTCCATGCTTTCTTTAGGCCGCGTTGGCTTGAGCTCGTTTTCGCGTAAAAATCTTTGGTGTTTTAGCCATCTATTTAAATCAGGCTGTTTCCAACCCAAAATTTCGACAACATGTGGCGAGTCACTCCATACCCAAATTTCCAACTCAGGTTCTAACACAATAGCTGCCGCTTGTTGCCAACCAACACGAAATAACTTAGCTTCAACTTTTTGTTCTAATTGTGATCGAGTCAAATCCTCACGACCACATCCCTCCCAATCAAATAGAATGGGTGCAGATACTCCTATCTCCCGCTAAATAAAAAAATGTTGTAAATCAATCGGTTATTAATTTCTGTGTTTTCACGAAAAAGTTATAACTAATTGAAATTATTAGATATTTATCTTATAGGAGATGAGAAGAATTGCACCCAAATAGAATCAGGGCATGAGTACATTGAGCTAAAGAAGTTTGCAAAAAATGATGCCCATCATTGAGACAACCTGGAGCATTGTGAGGATGAACAAAAATGTCGAATGTGATTTGGCGTATCGAAAGTGCTTGAGTGCGACTCAATATGCCTTTGACAGAATACTCCATATTCTTATCGGCAACCAAAATGGCTAAATCTTTCATCCCAAGACTCCCCCCGCAAATAAAACCCCAAGATTGGTTTCACCCTTCCAATGCTTTAAAGCGGGATGTTGACTACCTTTCATAATGGTGGTTGCTCCTCCTTCGGTTTTTGAAAAGCACAAGATTTCATCCATTTGCGCCATGCTCAAAACCACCGGCGAATGAGTTGCTAATAAAATTTGGGCATCATAAACCGATGATAAGGATTGATAAACGGTTTCCATCGCTCGCGGGTGAATGCCGTTTTCCGGTTCTTCAACTAAATAAATACCGGATAACTTAGGTAAATAAGCTGGTAAAGTTAAAGCCAATAATCTTAATGTACCATCCGAGATCATCCAAGAAGGGACTTCCAAGCCACCCCGATAACGTATCACCAGATAACGATGCCGATCCTCAGGGCGTACTATAGTATGAATCTCCTCAATATCATCCAGAGCGGTTTGCAAATGACTAATCCAATCTTGATAATTTTCAAAGTGTTGTTGGTATAGCCAGTTTATCATCCAAGGTAAATTAGAGCCATCCGGTTTAAAAACACGTTGTTGTCCGGGTGGGCTGGGTTGGCGCATGATTTGACTATTGAGGCTTAGTTGTTGTACCTTGGTGGTAAGTAAATTTTTCAACCAAACTGTCGCCGGAAATTGAGACTCATCTTCCGGCAAATTACCTAGCGCGGAGCGATGAGAACCCAGTTTGAAGGGTATGGTTTGTCGGGAAACTTCGGAACGAAAATAGTCACCTTTGGCATCTTTCTGGATCACGAGGCGTTTTAAATGCGGTCCGATTAAATGAACGCTTTCAAGCAGTATTGAATTTTCGTGGTTGATTGAATCTATACCAATTGTGACTTCATAACGAATTTTATCCAAAGTTTGTGATTTCGGTATTGAGTTCTCGTTCCGATCTGGGTGCTCAGGTATCAATGCTTCAATTGCTAAATCAAATTGTGTGCCGGATTTTCCCCAGAATAAATCAGATAAATTGTGGCTACGCTCAGAGAGAGTCGCTTCTAGCCCACTTGAAACTAAGCATCCCAGTAAGGCGAAAACATCAAGAAAAGTCGTTTTACCGCTCGCATTGGGTCCAACCAGGAGCTGGAATGCCCCTAAGGGTTGTTGGACATAACGCAAGCAACGGAAATTTTTAGCAGAAATTTGACTAATGATCATCAGATAACAAACTCCTCAGTAAAACTTACCGGCTCAAGTTCTATTTTCACCCGAAATTGTTCACCAACGTTAAAAAACCATTCTTGCTCTAAGCAATCATGTCGATGCCCTGCAACTACTTCAAGCGGTTCGCCCTCCATCGGAATGACACTGAATTTAAGCTGGGAGGGTAAATAATCTTTGTAATGGATAGAAAATAAGCGCAGAGTAATCTTAATTTCTTGATTAGCCTGTTCTTCCATATTCGTTTCTAAAATCAGTATATCATCACCGCCTAAATCAATCTTTTTCGCCCGTTTTGGACTCCGATAAGCAAACTCAAATTTTCGCGTACCGATAATTTCTTCTAATGTCAGCCAACCGGCTTTAATGGCTTGCGCAAAATTATTTTTTCGCCATTGGCTCAAATTAACTTGAATTTGTGCCTCTAAACACACCGCATCTTGTAATTGCTTGGCAACCCTTAGATACAAATTTTTATAATGGTAACGCGGATCCGTTTCTGAATCACCCAGGGGCGTGCCAGTGAGAATACTAAAATTTCCAACGGTTGTGCGTGGGGCGATATGCCCAGGATAACTGGTTGAAATATCTAGCGGAGGTGCCATAGAAAACTCCTCAACTAAAGCACGCACTGCCTGTAATCGTGCTGGTTTCAATACAGCTAACACGGGAGCATTAGAAGGAATATTAACTGACACCGCATTCCAAACTTGTATCATCCCGGCTAATGGATCAAAAGGTTGATCTTCAGGTTCTAATAACATATCCCAATAACCGGCATAATCTGTTTCAGGGCTTACCATCCATCCCTGCCAACTATTTTTTAGTTGAACCTTTTTATCAATCAAAACCGCTAACGGATTCGATAAATCCTGAAAAACCTTTCCATCCGCTCCAATAATGTGATCTAGCCGTAAAATTTGCCCTGGGGTTGGCACCTGAAAAGAAGCATAGCGTTCACGCGCCGCTATTTTTTGCTTGACTAATTCTCTTAAGAAGGTAGGCAAAGGCGGTGCCTCCTCAATTTCTTCATCTTCTTTAAGCACTGGAGATTCTTGTTTTATTAAATCTGTCGCTAATTTTTTGGCTTCTGCGTTATTTTTCAATGCTTTAAGCGTTTCTTGTGATAAACTCGGATCATTGTTTACCCAACGAATGAGTAAACTGATGGAGGGCATAAATAAATTATCTTCAATAACTTTTAATGGGGGGGATAAAGGGCGCATAACTCATTTCTCCTTAATATTAAAAAACTTTTGAGTTTTTTTGTTGAAATAAACCCAGTTTAGAAATACCATTTTTTCCAAAAATGGTATTTCTTTGGTTTTTGAAATAAACCCAGTTTAGAAATCCGATTTTTTCCAAAAATTTCTTTATTCGCCATTCTAATTTTTAATTACAATAGACTATTAAGATTCATTGCCGCTAATATTATAATATACTAATTAACTTAATTAAGATAATCAATTTAGGTTTTCAAAGGCTTATTTTTTGTGGGAATCTATATTAATAGATAACGCCTCCCAACATAAAATTTTGAACGCCACCTCAATTACTTTTTGATTTTTCGGCGTGATGGCTAATTCAAGCTCAGTGAGCCACTCACCTAACAAGGTTTTTTCATAACCCTTTTCAAGTTGCCCCTTTTTACGGGTAATGCCCAATTTCCTAGCCCGATGATGGTACGAAGGAATTTGATAATCATTAGCCAATTGATTAAGCGGTTTTTGCTGATCTTTATCAGGGCAAAAATTCCTGGCAAGATACAAACGTACCCACTCTTCACTTGATTCAAGAAATTGACGAGCGGAAAGGATCACTTGTTCCGGTTTAAGCCTTGCCTCCCATAAAAGTGTCACTTCATCGGCAGTATATGATGTTTCAATATTGTTAACTTCGTTATCTAGTGGTTCCTCATTTCTACATTTAATCTTTTTTATTCGATCTTTCAGATAGTTACGAAAAAAAATGATTAACGCTTTTTCATAGTAAAGTTTATTGGCTTTAAAATTTTCTTTAGTTGAGCGTTCATGAATCTCAATTAAAAAACTATGAATATAGTCTAATCTTGAATCTGGCAAACTTTTAAGTTCTGGATAGTATCCTGGCTTAAGTACACGGTACACTTCTTGAAAGAACAGCTCAAACTCTGCCTCAGTCAATTCATCTCGCCGTAGCCAAAGTTCCATTAGTGTTGCCCCTTTTTTCATCACATTATTTCCTTAAAAAATCAATATAATCAATAAGTTAAATTGTATTAGCCCTTCAGGATTGATATTTTTAAATACCAATTAGAATTACAATTAAGAATTAAAAGTCATCATCACTTATAAAATTCAGTCTATTTATAAACAAGGCGCGTACTTTTTTAATCATTTTTTTCAAAAATTTTTCAAAATTTCGGATGGTGCTGCGTTCTATATATAAGTGATTTGAAAAATCGCTTTTATCTTGTTTTAATTTTCATTGCAATTAAACCGGCTTTGAACCGTGTCTGTTTGTACTTTTTTTAATCATTTTTTCAAAATTATTTCAAAAATTTCGTTTTATATTATATAGATGTTCAGAAAAATAAATTCATAAGGAAGGGCGAACACACAGGTTCGCCCCTACAAGGTTCTATTTAATGTCACGTCTTGTTCTGAAAATCTATAAGTGATTTAAAAAATCACTTTTATCTTGTTTCTAAATTTTGTGAATAGCTTAATTTTATTTTAATTACTATAACATGATTTAATACTTATCGTAAATATTAATTTGGGAACAAGTTAAGACCATGAGAAAATGATTAACTTCAATTTCTTTTGTATTAATCTTTTGGTGAAAAATTTCCAAATGTTTTCAAAATCAACAGGTGCCATTGGCTAGTTTTACAACATGAAAATTTATTTCAAATTATTTTAAAAATATTGGTTTCAGGTTCGTTCTTAATAGTAAGTGATTTGAAAAATCACTTTTATCTTATTTCCAAACTGGGTTTGGGAATAGTTTCGTTTTGTTCAACATATAGCTGAGGTATTTTTATGATTGTGATGAAGCAGTAAAGGTTCTATTTATCCCTGCAATTGCATTAGTGAGTAGTTACTTGCTACCCACTTCTGCTCTAGCAGACGAGACTTTTGCCAATAAAAAATACTCCGTCACCATTGGTAGTAACAACTCATATCATGGTTGCGCTCCAAGTGGTTGTCTTTATATTGCTGAACCCAGTATTGTGGAATCAGACGGTGCTTATTATGAATGGAGAAACGGGAAATATCGCTATGTCATGGATGCGACGAATAAGGCACGTACCAAGTACCGCTTGAAGGTTTACAATCCTCGCGGTAAACGAATCGTCAACCAAGTTCTCTATTATGAAGGAGAATGATAAATTTCGTTCCAATTCCAAACTTTTAAGGTTTCAAAAACATTGAAGGTTTAGGTACGGGGCATTAAATCAATCCGTTTAGGAGGTTAATAATAATGAGAAGTCAAAAATTTTTTGCTCTCGTTATCACAATAGTGGTTACTGGAAGCATCACTTTTGCATCTAATAGCTTTGCTGGTAATTCTACCCACAAGGCGAGAGATGATAAACACAATATTTACCTTAGTGATGGTTCGGTCACTGGTGGGGAAATAACGGATGGTAGAAATATTTATAGTATAAGATGGGGCAAACATTCTACCTTTGAAAGAATTGTGTTTGATATTCACAAGGGGGTGTATGGAGAAGATTATGGCCCCACTGATGTTCCTTGTCATTTTGAAATTCGTTATGAGCCATCTCGTTTGAAATTTGAGGTTGAATTTAATGGGGCTCGCGACGCAAGCGCAACGATTCCAGAATTGACTAAAAGTCGTTTGATTAGGTACATCGACTCTAAAAATCTCCAAGACGATTCAGCGATTGGTTACATTATTAAACTCAAGCGAGCGGTCAAATTTGAAGTTTTTGAATTACACCATCCCGCAAGGGTAGTAATAGATGTCACACGACCATAAGAATAAGTTAGGGCAAACACGCAGTTTTTGCCCCTACAATGTTCTAAGATAACATACTGTCGGGCAGAAATGCGTGTCTGCCCCTACAAGACGTAAAATAGGTTCATGTCAGGGCGAACTTGTGTGTTCGCCCTGGTGAAATTATTTTTCTGAAAGTCTATACCTATCCTACGTTTGCTAACTTAAAAATGAGAGGTTTTGTTCATAATGCTAAACATTAGTTCGTTAAAATTTATTCGCTATGTTGGTTTGATTGGCATAGTTTTGTTTTTAAGTCATGTCTATGCTTTTCCTCCGAGTAATAAGTCGCAGGCAATTGATTACTGGACAGATCACTACTTCTATCAACTTCATCCAGAAATGGAAAACAAGACTATTCAGAAGCATCAAACCTTCTATAAAAAAGAATGGCTAGTTATTCAAAATCTAGTCCGTACCTATTTATCTTGGGGGGTACCTTGCGGAGCATTGTTGGACGATGAAGAATTGGATCTGGATCCAGGTCCTCCTCGTTATTATGTTGATGTAAGCCTCACGACAGCGGCGGATACTATATTTTATGCCCGTCACCCTGAGCTTAAAGGCCGGAAAATTCGCCCTGAGGAAACACGCTTAAAAGAAGAGTGGTCTAACATTGAAGAGGCATTCCATTATAGCTGTATTTAAGCGATTTCGGTAGAATGTGTATCCTAAGAGTGTCTATCCTACACACTCTTGGTTTGAATTAAAAAACGTTGGGTGGCTTAATAGCGATACGAAGTCTAGGAATTAACTATTCCATTATTTTTTGATGACTAAAGGAAATTTTTTCATGAAACAACATCATTTGCTTTTCCTTATAATCTCATTGTGTTTTGTAAACACCTCATCAGTACAAGCGTTACCAACCATTGTGGCTGACGAATTAGAAGAATCTAGCCCCTATGGTGATCCGCCTTATGAAGATTTGCGAGCCTCTTCCACACTCGCTCCGCAGTGTAAAGGAAAGTGTACTTACTATGTCCAACACCTGGCAGATGGAGATGAATCCACCGCCTGGGTGGAAGGAAAACGCGGCTATGGTATTAGCCAATACTTTGAGTTTTACCAAACGGTAAATAGCTCTAACCCAGACTGCACTTGGTTTATAATGAATGGTTATCAAAAATCTTATGATTCATGGCTTAAGAATAGCAGAGTCAGAAAAATAAAGCTCTATGTCAATACCATCCCAATAGCTCACGTCAAATTACATGACGTAATGGGCTGGCAATCTTTTGTCTTATATTCCTTAAAAAGCCGTAATCGTCGGCTTAAATTTAGGGTTGAAATTGCGGATGTTTACAAAGGTTCAAAGTGGAAAGACACAGCGATTTCAGACGTTCAGATTGCGTGTCATTAGCCTAGAGTGGGTAGAGCGATAGCGCAACACAAACTGGCGGAACGCCCAATCCACCATTTTCCTAAAAAATAGGCAACAGATTATAAAAATCGCTTTTAGATAGTCGACAACTTTAGATAGTCGACAACACCCCTTTTCGGCTTATACTCCGCACGGTTAAATTATCTGATTTTTTGTAGGGGCATTTTTTATCTAATCTCAAAATAGGAGTAATTAATATGATGACTAAACTTGCTAAAGGGTTGATTTTTGCGAGTTTTGTTGCATTAGTAGTAGGCGTACCTGTCCTTCTTCAAGCAGCAAATATCGATAAGTATTTCCAAGTAACCAATGTGCCGGTGAATGATGTTTTAAATATTCGTGCATGGCCCAGTCACAAAAGTAAAAAGGTAGGTGAAATACCACGACGTCAAGACTGTGTTTGGGTGAGTCGTAGTATTTCCAAAAAGGGAAAAAAATGGTATAAGGTAAACTTTCTGGGTGTTGACGGATGGGTCAATGCTCGCTATATGGCACGGGATTATGGGTGTGAGTAGCAAGCATAGGTGTCAATGCTATTAAGTTAAGGGCAGACACGCGCTACTCTACTTCGCCTACTTATCCGACGCTTGCTAACTTTAATTAGCGAGTGTAGAGCGTTACAGAAGGCATTCCCAACCTCCGATTGGGAATAATATATAAACATTGATCCGACACTCACTCTTTTTACTCACTTTTTGGAGGTTTATAAACATAACATGAAACGTACTTTAATAAGCATTTCTGCAATGCTTTACAAAATTTTTTTTGGCGTATTGTTTTTACTGGCAGCGTTTCAATCTTATGCTGCCAGTTTTCCTTGTCACAAAGCAAACACTTGGGTTGAGAAAACGATTTGTTCAACTCAACAACTTTCCCATTTAGATGAATTATTAGCAACCGCGTACAAAAAAGCATTGAGAAATGCTTTTAATAAAAACGCATTAAAAGCAGATCAACGCGCTTGGCTAAAAATTGATCGCGCTTTCTGTGAAAACATCAGCTGTATAAGGCAAGCATATACATTGCGTATATCAGAACTCAAGGCTGATAAGGGTTATATTTGTACTCGACGAAAAGGCTCCAAAGTTAATTTGCGAAAAGGCCCTGGGACCAATTTTTCTAAGGGAGTTACTCGTGGCGATGGAGAATGGCTACAGCAAGCTAACTATACTATTGAAGATGGGGTAATAATCTATATTTACTCAAAAACTCGCGGTAAAAAGGATCATTTTTGGTCTGTAATTGGAAACCGGTGGTGGGGTGCTTGGGTTCGTTCTGATTTTGTTTGTCGAATCAATGGCTCAGAAACTTACAAATGTTATTGTCCGGTCATAGATGGCGGTTTTACCGAGACCAAGAATTCCGATATAAGTTCTCTCCCTTGTGCAATAGATATTCACGGAAGTGAGAAAGAAGCTATTGAGAGTGGTTCTGATTGGCGGTGCGAAGTCCAGCGATAGTTTGGTGGGTTTCGCTACAAACTGACCGGTTTTAAAAACCGGTCAGGTTTTACCTTTTTTCCTCGTTGCGAAGTCCAGCGATAGTTTGGTGGGTTTCGCTACAAACTGACCGGTTTTAAAAACCGGTCAGGTTTTACCTTTTTTCCTCGTCAAGTTATGTTTTTATAGATGTTCAGGTAAATAACTTCCAAAAACCTGTCAGGTATTCGATTTCTTCCAGGCTTAATGCACGTAATTATTTATCTGACTAACTATAGCTAAAAAGAAGTGGCTGGATTTTATTTGAAGTGGCTAGCAGCCTGTCCGATAACCCTTGTTGTTATATTTTTCCGCATTGTCAATCAGTTTAGGAGGTTAAGGTTAATGAAATATCAAAATATTTTTGCTCTAGTTATCACAATAGTGGTTACTGGAAGCATCACTTTTGCATCTAATAGCTTTGCTGGTAATTCTATTCACAAGGCGAGAGATGATAAACACAATATTTACCTTAGTGATGGTTCGGTCACTGGTGGGGAAATAACCGATGGTAGAAATATTTATAGTATAAGATGGGGCAAACATTCTACCTTTGAAAGAATTGTGTTTGATATTCACGAGGGGGTGTATGGAGAAGATTATGGCCCCACTGATGTTCCTTGTCATTTTGAAATTCGTTATGAGCCATCTCGTTTGAAATTTGAGGTTGAATTTAATGGTGCTCGCGACGCAAGCGCAACGATTCCAGAATTGACTAGAAGTCGTTTGATTAGGTACATCGACTCTAAAAATCTCCAAGACGATTCAGCGATTGGTTACATTATTAAGCTCAAGCGAGCGGTCAAATTTGAAGTTTTTGAATTACACAATCCCGCAAGGGTAGTAATAGATGTCACAATGCTATATAAATAAGTTAAGCAAGCGTAGAGGTGCGTCCTACGCACCTCTTCCAAAAACGCATTGCTTCATACCACCAAAAACGGTGCGTGGGACGCACCCTACGTTTACTGTGTGTCTGCCCTGGGCAGGGCAAACACATAAAAAACTATAACACCAAGTTACACAGATTTCATGGCATCTATCGGTTTAAGTACACGAATCCGCAAAGCCGGATATAATGATGCAATCATTGTAAATAATAAAATGGCGATGGGACCTATGGTAAATGCTAATACAGACAATTGTGGTGTGATTGTTTCCGGTAAACCAAATTGCGCCCCTAATTCTGCCATGCCAGGATAACTAAAACCGTACACATAGTAATATAAAGTAATCGCGGTGCCAATGGCTAAACCAATACCTAAACCCAATAGAGTCAAAAGCAGGGATTCTAGCATAACCAGTTTGCCAATAAATATCGGTTTCGTTCCCAAAGCTAACATGACACCAAATTCGCGGGTGCGTTCTAGTACCGCCATTAAAAAGGTGTTAAGAATGCTAAAAGTGACAATTAAAATCAGACAACCATACATAAACCAGCCGTTAGCCATATCTGCTTGAATGATTTGATATAATCCAGGGACTAGGGTATTCCAATTTAAAACAACTAAATCCTCCCCATTTTGTAAAGAGTGAGGTATTTCAGCACGTACTTGCGTCAGCACCGTTTCCAAATCATCTAAGCCTTCCACCATGCCAACTAAGACATGCGCGAATTCGCCCATATTAAAAATCTCTTGAAAAGTACCCAGCGGCATTTCTATTATTTCCCTATCTATGTCTGACATGCCACTGTTGAAAATACCCACAATGGGCAATACTGCCGCTGCGATGGAACCATCGCGCCCCCCGCCTAACAAAGTTAATTCATCTCCAACCGTCACTTTTAGGTTACGGGCAAGAGCCTCGCCAATAATTACTTCTTGGGCATTGTTATCGGTCAAAAAGTGTCCACTTTGAATACGCCCTGGCAGAATAGATAAATTATTTTCATGGACAGTATCCACACCAATAACTTGTACTCCGTAAGTTCGTTCTTCAGAAGCGATTAGAGCAAAACCATTAGCACGCGCGGTTATATCGACTATCCCATTGATTTTACGCAAGTTTTCAGCTAATGCTTGGACATTGGTAATGGTGCTACGCATTTTGGGTTTGTCCAAATAACCGGCACGTTGTATTTGAAAATGCCCTGTTAACACTCTCAGATTGTTATCAACCATCATGTCATACGAGCCAAATTGTAAGGTGATCATAAACACCAATAAAGCGGCGGCAAAGGTAATAGCCGCAATTGTTAATCCACTACGGCGTGGATGTCGCCAAATATTACGCCAAGCTAAACGTAGAATAATACCCATTTTTTTTTAATTGTTAATTTTTTAATTGTTAATTGTTAGCCAGGTAGGTCGGGTTAGATTTTTTTGCGCCGCAAAAAAACGTAACCCGACAAAGGGCTTGCACAATTTTCAACGGAACGGTGGGTTTACACTTCGTTCCTACCCACCCTACATTTTATTTACCTCTCAATTTTGATAGGATACCATTAACCATTACCTAGGATTACGTAAGTAAGATTGGGTGAATGTGCGATCCGATACTTTGACTTTAAATTGGGCTTCTTTGATCACAATTTCTGTCCATTCACCAGGGTTTTCAAGTTTCTGCATACGTTGCACCGCTGTGACGAGTTTTCCACCCATTTTTTCAATGCGTTCAGTCACCATTTTTTTGACTAACACATTATCTTGATCATAAAAAGCATGTTCTAAAATAACGTAATCGGCGCGAACTTTTACCACTTCTTTGCCCCAAACAATGGGCGCATCTTCATTGGGTACGGATTCGATAACATACACGGTTTGCCCTTCGTGAGTTTCGGTACTTTTTAGGATGTGGGTGTAGTATTTCAATAAATTATCCGCCCTTGCCACATCATTATTGGAAAAATCTGAACCCATCCAGCTTTGGTTCATCATACTTGATGGGATTTTTATCACCCGGTTAGTTTTGGGCGAAAAACTCCACATTTTGTCATTTTTCGTTAAGGTAGCATTGCCCTTATCCTTTTTGGGTTTCATAACCCGTACAATGGAATCTTTCATGCCCCGCGTCCATACCCGGAGTGTTATGGTACGTTGCCAGTCAGGGCGGTGGATAGTCATATCTGATACGGAATAAGATGACTCATCACGCCAATAGTCAATCGCCGCTTGAATTAACTCGGTGGGATTTTGTGGTTCGGCAAAAACAGGAGAAAATCCAAAGCACAGTAATAAAAGTAAATAGGAATAATTATGTCGCATGTGATATAATGCCTTTGCTGAAAATTATTAATGTTTTGTAGAGAAAGTTATTATAGCATATCATAAACCAAGAACTACAAAGATTGTATATAGGATAAATCAAAAATACCCTTTTTTGAAAAAATGGTATTTCTAAACATTTTTAGACTTGTTTATAGATAGACTTATTTAACAATGTTTACTAGAACTAAAAAATCGGTATTTTTTAATCCAGAATTTTGTCATAATGAAAGAGAGGTGGAAAGTAAGCTCATTGTGAGCTATCTTTTACCTGTATTGGGTTATTCTATTGATGCCTGGCAACAAGAAGTTAAATTTAACAGGTTTCGTTTAGATTTTTTAGCCGATGCGAGTCAAGATCGGGATGATTCTACAACAAGTGTTGTCTTTGAAGCGAAGCATCCCGATAGAAATTTAAATGATCATGTTGAGCAATTAGAACGCTACATGATAGATTTACATATCATTTATGGCTTGCTAACTAATGGCAAAGAAATTAGAATTTACCAAAGCAGGGGAAATGCTATTCAACTCATTTTTCATTGTTTTGGCAACGAGGTGGAAAATAAAATTGATCAGATTGTAGCATTAATCGGTAAAGATGCCCTGCTTAATCGTTCAAAACAGACACTTAAATGTACAGGAGATCGTATGAAAATTATTGCCGTTTATCATAATAAAGGCGGCGTTGGTAAAACAACAACAGTGGTAAATCTTGCCGCTACTTTTCGTAAAGCGGGTAAAAAAGTCTTAGTGATTGATTTGGATAGCCAGGCAAATACCACTTTTGCGACTGGCTTAGTCAATTTTGAAGATGAAAATAAAGATAACTTGAAAGACAATTATGTTTATCATATTTTATGTGATGAGGCTTCTATTTCAGATATATTAAAGCCATCTCGTTTTAGTAATCACGAAGTTGATGTTATCCCCTCCCATATTGATTTGATGACACAAGAAAATGAATTGAACCAGCTTGATTTTACTAAAAAAATACTCCTTGAAAAGCTGGTAGAAGTTGAAAATGTGTATGATATTGTGCTTATCGACACACCTCCTTCTTTAAATTTGTATGCGAGAATTGCGTTAATCACAACGGATTATTTAATTATTCCTTCTGATCTCAAAGCATTTGCGAATGAAGGTTTGGAAAACATTAAGATTTTTATCAAGCAAATTGATCGTTTTAGAAAACAGGATAATCGCCCTCCTATCAATATTCTTGGGGTATTGCCCACGAAAATTGCAACTAATGCCCGATTTATACAGGGTACCTTGCAAAAACGTTTGGCGTTGATTCCAGAACGTTATCAGCTCAATATGATGGATTCCATCATTTTTGAACGGGATGATTTGGCAAAATGTACTGAACAAACTTTACAAATCGGTGATGTCGAACAGGCTGCACCTAGATCGATATTTGATTTTAAATCCACTTCCAAATCGGTGGGTGAATTTCAGAAACTCGCCAACGAAATTCTGCGAAAAATAGGTTTATCTTGATGAAAATATTACCTTCTATTGTTCGTGTCAAAAAAATTGAAGCCCCTCAGCTTCAAACCCATTTTTCAGAAACGGAGTTAGAAAAAGCGGCTCAGCTTATTTTAGAAATGGAAGGGGTAGTCATACCTCTTATTTTATTGAGAACAGAGCCTGAATCAGAATCTTATCGTATCATTGATGGACATTTTGAATATTATGCTGCCCTAAAAGCGATGGAAATTGATTCACGTAAGGGAAGTAAAATAAATGCATACATTATTGAATCTGAAGAAGAAAAGGCGGCGTATGAACAACAAATCGAGATGTTTAGACAAAGAAAGTCTATACAATCACAAACACCGCTATTGCCCTCACCGCCTGAACCTGTTTCTCCTGTTTCTATCGAACCAATTGAACTAAATGAAGCGGTGCCGGTTGATCGTTTGGCAGTTATAGAAAAAACCGTGATGGAACTTGCCAGTGTTAAAGACACTGCATTACATGATGCCGTCGCCATGATGAAAACTTTTATTGGCGATCAAATGGATCATTTTGGAAATCAGATTCGGCAAACTTTTGATAGTCAAATTAAAGCACTTAGCGATCAAATGAAAGACTTACAAGCATCGCTAGAAACGCAAAAATCGGTCACTATTCCCACACCACCAGTAGAACCACAGGTAAAAGAGGAAAAACCGACACCGCCGTCAGTGATACCTGAACAGAAGTTTTTAAAAGAGCTTAATGAACCTTTGACTCCCGAACTAACTTTGAAGCTAAAAGGTGCATTAGAAATGGTGGGACTCAAGAATAAAATTGAAGAGGTTATAAATCGTATAAAAAGCGAGCGACAAAAATGGCCCTTTCAGAATATTGCGGATATGAGAAAACGTGTTAGAGGCACCGGTTTAGGTCCCAAGAAAATAGAAGAGATAGTTAATCACTGGTATTAATTTTTCTCGTTCCTAAACATTGCCACAAATTGAATAAAGAAATCCGACTTTTTCAAAAAATCGGAAAATCGGATTTCTGTAATTAACCATTAACCATTAACCATTATGCCAACACGTACTTTTGAAACTTGTGGACCTGTCGATCCCATTCGCAACTATGTGGTCCCGCGCTCCGCCGAAATTGCTGATTTAGCTCAACGTATCAAAGAGGGGCGATACATTGTCATCTTTGCGCCGCGTCAAACAGGGAAAACGACCTTTTTCCGCTGGGCACTGAACACGCTTGAAGCCGAAACCTATCTTCCGATCCAACTGGATTTTGAGGAA
>Ga0233403_10000426_pt1 | contig 19812 bp, 11 predicted proteins | sample Na_oxic_1_MG_FD_179866 | JGI IMG/M metagenome (GOLD analysis project Ga0233403, IMG submission 179866) | Seawater microbial communities from Saanich Inlet, British Columbia, Canada - Na_oxic_1_MG | ecosystem: Environmental > Aquatic > Marine > Inlet | place: Canada: British Columbia | collected...
CAACTTGCTGTTTTAATTCATCAACCTCCTTTTTGGAAGACAGATTGGAAAGTTGCTGATTGATAAATTCAACCGTTGGCGAAATTTCATCATTCAGCGTTTTTTCTAACATGCCAACCTGTTGTTTTACTTCAGATAACTCATTAACAGTTTTTGACAATTTTTCAAGCTGGGAAGGTAATGTTTCAAATGCTTTCAGTTGGAATTTTAGCTTGTCGTTGCTTTTTTCAAGTGTTGAAACACGAGTTAATATGTTATCAAGTGCTTTTTTGAGTTCAACCAATTCTTTTTTATGTTCACGGTCATATTGGGTTTCTATCTGATTGACACGGACTTGTAAGTCTTTACAGATTTTTTGCCATTTATCAAGCTCTACTATTTTTTCTGTCACGTCATTCGGCTTTTCAGAGGATTCTTGAATGGTTTTAATAATAAATTCTATTGTCGAATCCAGTTGAAAATAGCCAAATTCATAGAAACGTTGTATCAAGGAGCGAGACAATTGATGATGATTCGCTTCGGCAAGATAGGTAAAACAACCAATATCCAATGACGTATTGATATTCGGGAATTTAACTTTCTCATCTTTTTGAAAATCAGCACCATTATCGTATTTTTCTAAGAGTTTCTGAAGTACTGAACATGAATCTATCCAAGTACTCCAAATAAACGAGATATCCTTCCATGCTTTTTGAGTCTTGGGAGAATTTTTCTGTCCTCTTGCTTCTTGAATTAACATTATAAAACGTTGACGCACCCCAAATCCTTTCGTTGAATCTGGAAGAATCTTCTTTTTTTCAGAATTAGGAATTTCTTTGAAAAATGACCATAGTTCGTCATCCGATTTATTCAAAATAAAAGCACGTTTTTCTGGTGGATAAGGTTTATTCAAATTCATTTAAAAAAATCCATCTTGAGTTTTTTGGCAAGTACACGCAAATAAGGTTCTGCAATGGCAGATCTATTTGCTCTATTCATTTTTTGAAGATGTTTTTTTAATTCTCCTTGAGAAATTTTATTGAGCATACGCATACCTTCCCCACTGGCTTGCTGATTTCTTCTCGCATCAACTTGAGCTAAATTAGCAAGCCATTGAATTTGCTGCACAACTTTTTTAGGCAACTGAGATTTCGAGCGGGACTCAAAAATTGGCGGTTGGATGAATGGTTGTCCAAAATGACCAAAGTCTAACTGGATAAAGCATTGTTTGTTAATAACTTCAATAATAGCTTGTTTCGCTCGGTTCTGAAAATCTTCGGGAGATTCCTCGGAATCAGTGTTAATAGTAATTATTTGCCATGCCAAATCATTTTTATATTTTGCCCGAATCCAAAAGCGCATTGGCACTGGAAACTTTATACCTACCAATATATTATGTTGTCTTGTTTGTAAATCCTGATAAAGTTTCATGCTATAAGCTGGTGCCATCAAGTTATTTTGAAAGGTCAAAAAAATAGCGGAGGGTAGTCTACGAGTTTTCTGTTCAGGATATGGAATACAGTTTAGCACAAGTAATTGAGTCGATGACGACTTCTGCAAACTAAGCGTTGTCTCACCGAGCGTTAATCGTCCTAATTCAATGAATATAGGAGATTTCCCACGAATCGCTATGGTTGTGGGTTGAAACATCTTTTGCTCAATCAGCAAGAAATCATTGATGTCATTTCCTAATGGATCAGTAATAGCAACCACGACTTCATCGGTATCTCTAATTTGTAGCGTATTTTCATGGATGCTATAAATCGGCGGTGTTACCAGTGAAAGCATGATAGCCGGGGTTTTAATTTCTTTCCCTAAATATTGTTGTGCCCAAATACTAATGGCATGGTTGGGCTTTGGAGGCAACTGTATTTCTACACATTCCCAATTCTCTTGGGGTATTAATGTACGTTGTATGATTTCACTGGGGCGTTCAATCTGATAATCCTTATGCCGCCATACCATAAAATATTGTTCACCCCAGTATAGAAATTTTTGATTGGCTAATCTACGCCCATGATCGCCTTTATGGGTAAACAAATTACCTGTTTCAAGGGTAAGCCCAGGGAGAGACTTCATACCTTCAAAATCACTGCCAGAGATTTCAATTTGATAATCTGGTTCTTGAGTTTTAATCGGGATAGGTGCTAAAGTTGTGGAAAGAGGTTGGCGAACTTCTCCCCACAATCCATTTTTAATAATCACCTCACCTTTTTTGACAGAAGTTTGTGCAATGGCAATGGCAAGATACCAATGGGGTGTTTTTAGCGTGGGATTGGTTAAAACAATTTCAAGGTGAAAGGAATAATCTTCAATATTTGAAGTCAATTTTGGGCTATTTCGTTGGCTAACCTCTGCTGGAGTGGCAACATAATCCTTATTTTGTTGACGAGGATGGTAATTTTCACAATCAGTCGTAGCTTCGCCTTTTTGATGAGCAAAATGGGGGTTATGTCCATGTGCGCTTTTTTTTTGGTAGTGAATAACTGATTTACCACATTTAGGGCAAATAAACCCACGACGGTGCGCTACTTCATAGGCATTGACTATTTTTCCAGTTAGTATGTCTTTAGCGTAATCCATGTTATTAGAAAATTTGTTAAAAAGCCGTTTTTTAAGATTAAATGAAATTTAACTCAAAATGGGTATAAAAATTCGATTGAGCCTATCTGAGGATTTTTCAAAAGTTTAATTTTTAGCAGTGTGAAGCATATATAAACATAGGAATAAATCCGATTTTGTTAACTACAAGGATTATATTTTAGAAAGGATTATATCCATACCGAAAAAATGATATTTTTCAAATTATATTTCTTAAAAATCCTTTCTAAAATGTAATCCTTGTAGTTCAATCAACCAATCAATAACGACAAGGATTATATTTTAGAAAGGATTATGTCCATACTGAAAAAAGGAGAAGCTTAATTTTATTGATGAAGGGGGGTAGCTCAATTTCTGAAGCCCTGAAGAATTATTTCGTTTTTTTAGCCTGACTAACTAAATGTTCGCCAATTCGATGCACTGTTTTTCGATAATTACGCTATACTATGAATATCCTAAATGATTCATCGCGAAAATTTTTTTTAAAGCTCAATCAACCCAATTTTTTACTTAACAGATAGAAGATCAACAAAAATTGACCGCCCTATCAAAACAACTCATAAATGATGGATGCGAATGCTGTCTTGGAGAATGCACAAACCGCCAAGTCCATTATTGAGGAACAACTTGATGAATAAAAATTTTTTGTTATTATTCATATTACTCATCAGTTTCGTTCCAACCGGATGTGAAGAACTAGAGGAGGACGCTGATGCTCCAAGCAAAGTTGAATTATTCTTATTAGAAATCAATCCAGAACTCTATCGAGCCACCTTAAAAATGAAAAAGGAACTGGATTGGGTTGATAAGCAAATTCAACAATTGTATCATTTACAAGACTATTTTCCGGATCAACGTCAAACGATTAAGCCCAAAATTAGGCGATGGCAAAAGCTGCGTCGGAATTTAAATTCTACCCTAAATAAAATCAAAACTCAGGCCGAAAGAGCTTATGTTGCGTACAAACTGGACGAGATACTGGGCCGCAAGAAATTTGACGTGATCTCAAAAGAACTCCTAAAGGAGGCGCAAACGGTCTTAGCAAATGCTGAAACCACCAAATCACTTATTGAAAATGAGGAAAAACTTAATGATGAAAAATAATTTGAAATGGGTGCTACTACTCATCATCACCCTAACCCCCCTTGGCTGCAATGAAGAAGGGCGAGCAACGGTAGATGTCGTCAAAAATCGCATCAGCAACCAGATACAAAACTGGGTAGGCAAAGGCGATATTGCCATCCAAAAGTATGAGAACAAGATCAAAGATGTCAGACAAAGCCTAATCAAGGTCAAAGTCTCTCGCAAAACCTTTGAACAAAAGTGGCAAGCGAAAAAAAACCAACTCGCCTCCCTAGAAGAGGATACTTCTGGGAAATCAGAGGTAAAAATCACCATCCTGGAAAACACGGTCCAAGAGATGGAAACCTTTCTTCAACAACTCTCTGTCGCTGAAACCAAGCTAGAAGACACGCTCCGGACACTGATTGAAAATCTTGATGTTGTGAAACTCAAGGTAGCCGCGTTGGAAGCCAGACGAGACATGCTCGATGCGATGCAGACGGTTCAACAATACACCAACTTTGAAGGTGAGATTGATGGCATTGGCGGAGATATGGATAATACTCTTGAACAGATGCAGCAGGAAATTTATGCGATTGAAGCCGAAATAGAAGTAGAAAAGCTTCTGAATCAGGCTGAACAATCATAAGAGACTGCTAATTCCCCACTGGTTTTTAACCGGTCAGATATAAACAGATTCATGAATTTTCTAGGAGCAATCCTTGTGGTTGCCCCTACTTTAGGAAGTTGCCCTTTAGAAAAAGCAAACTTTTCCAATTTCCATTCGCCAATAAAAATAGGGCCAAATCATGTTCTCTACCATTGCTATTGTCGGCCGTCCCAACGTCGGCAAATCAACTCTTTTCAACGCGTTAACCCAAACCCGTGATGCCTTAGTTGCCAATCAACCTGGCCTCACTCGTGATCGAAAATTTGGTCAAGGGCACGTCGGTAACCGCAGCTATTGGCTCATAGATACCGGCGGCCTTGGCGAAGAAAGCGATGCGATGCTGGATCGTATCACTCAACAAGCCATGTTGGCCGTCCAAGAGGCCGACTGTGTACTCTTCATGGTTGATGGACGGGCTGGCTTAACGGCAGCTGATGAAAACTTAGCACAAAGTTTACGCCAATTCAATACACAAATTCATCTGGTTATCAACAAAACCGAAGCCATACCAAAAGAATCGGCGGGTGCCGAATTTTATCGTTTAGGATTCGAGGCTTACCCCATATCAGCGGCCCACCAACAGGGCATTAAACAGCTCATGGACCGGGTATTATCGGATTTAGCTCCACCGGCTGAAACATTACCGGTTGATCTGCCAGAGGATGGTATAAAAATAGCCGTGATTGGCCGCCCTAATGTCGGCAAATCGACCCTCGTTAATCGTATGTTAGGCTATGAACGTGTCATCACCTTTGATGAACCAGGCACCACTCGCGATAGCATTTTTATCCCATTCGAGCGCGATGGACAGTCATATACATTAATAGATACCGCTGGAATCAGGCGACGTGCTAAAGTCTCTGAAACCATAGAAAAATTCAGCGTCATCAAAGCGTTGCAAGCGATTGAAGTCGCCAATGTCATCATCATGCTATTAGAAGCGGGCGAAGGAATGACTAGCCAAGACGCTCACTTACTCGGCATTATCGTTGACAGTGGACGAGCGTTAGTCATTGGGGTCAACAAATGGGATGGCTTAGAGCAAAAACACCGTGAACAAGTGCGCTATCATTTAGAAAGAAAACTGCATTTTATGGATTTTGCGAAAATTCATTTTATTTCCGCGCTGCATGGTAGCGGTGTGGGTCACTTATTCGAGTCGGTGACGGCAGCTTGGAAATCCGCCCAACGACCCATCAAAACGCCCCGCCTCAATCAAGTTCTACAAGAGGCCATCACCGCACACCCACCACCATTAGTGCGCGGCCGACGAGTCAAACTACGCTACGCGCATCAAGGCGGACATAATCCGCCATTGTTTGTGATTCATGGCAATCAAGTCAATTTCTTGTCTGAATCTTATCAACGTTACTTAATCAATTACTTCCGTGAAGCCTTTCAACTGTCAGGAACGCCTATCCGCTTAGAATTTAAACAAGCTGAAAACCCGTTTGCCGGTCGAAAAAATACTTTGACACCACGCCAACATCAAAAGCGTCAACGCTTAATGCAGTTTGTGAAGAAAAAAAAGCGGTGAACAATCGGCTACCACGTCTGAATCAGAATTTTCACCAATCGGGCAATCCTTTATGGTTGCCCCCAATCCTGGTATTGAATGCAATCGGGAAACGCTATATATTTTTATTATTTTTGGAGAGTTATTAAGATGCGAACACAATTACCTCCCTGTTGGCAAGAAAAATTAGCGGGGGAATTTGAAAAGCCCTCTTTTCAGAAATTGTTGGCTTTTCTTGATGAAGAAGCGAAGACTCATAAGATTTATCCGCCCTCATCATTGATTTTCAATGCGTTTGACAAATGTCCATTTGAGGAGGTTAAAGTCGTCATTATTGGACAAGATCCGTATCCAGGCGATGGGCAAGCCAATGGGCTATGCTTCTCTGTCAGCGACGGTGTAAAGATACCGCCTTCTCTCAAAAATATTTTCAAGGAAATTCAATCCGACTTGGGCAAAGAAATCCCAACCTCAGGCAACTTAGAACGATGGGCAAAACAAGGCGTACTACTGATCAATACCATACTGACCGTCAGAGCAGGTCAAGCGGCCTCCCACCGCAACAAAGGCTGGGAACCCTTTACCAGTACCGTCATTCGTCTGCTAAATGAACAACAAGAACAAATAGTGTTCTTACTCTGGGGCAACTATGCCCAACAAAAAGGCAAAATCATCGACGACAAAAAGCACTTGATTTTAAAATCAGCTCACCCTTCGCCTTTATCGGTCAAACAATTTGTTGGCAATAAACACTTCAGCCAAACCAACCAATACCTTCAACAATGCGGCAAAACGCCGATTGATTGGTAATGATTCATGGGTGATTGGTAACAGAAGAAATAGTTTTGGGTCCAAAGCTAAAGCTTTGGACTCCAGCACAATCAATGATTTTAAATTCGACACGGCGATCAATGGCATTTTCAGCACTGTCTGGTTTACTACCTACAATGGTTTCGTCGGATCCCATGCCAATGGTTTTGGATCGGTGAATAATTTCAGGGAAAGTATCGCTCATCAGTTCTTTAATTTTATCGGCCCGTTGTTTTGATAACTGTTTGTTATACTCATAAGTGCCATATTGACTGGTGTGACCGATAATCTGGACACATTTGTCCGAATGATTTTTAAGGTATAAACTGATTTGCCGCAGCCATAACGTATATTGTTGTCTCAGTTCTGGAATCTCTAAAAATTCGGTCAATTTGGGTTGAAACAGTAACTTGACCGGAAGTTTGCCTTTTTCAATACCAAGAACCACCATTTGGCCAAAACTCTTTTCAGCCACCGCCAAGTCGCCCAGTTTAAAGGCAACCGCATATAAACCACCATAAGCTTCTATCATACGTCCATTAGGCCGTTCGGTCACTTCTTCAAACATACGGATGGCGAGTGGGTAGTCTTTATTATCATAAGCCGTTTGGGCAGCAACCAGTAGGGCATTAGTTGCTATAAAAGTGTAATAGTCATCATGGACTTGAGTACCTACCGAACTTTTAACGGTTCTTATCGTGTGTTCCAACAATTTGCTCTTAACATAGATCGGATTATCTTCATAACTGGGTGTCGGCTGATAATTAAGTCCTGGGCTGACGATGTTTACGGTTCCTTTAGTCACAACGATTTTGGTATCCAAATCAATAATAGCCGCCGAAATTTGGTAATGTTTTTTTCCTGGTGTCGTTTTGTTCGCCTCATACTGAATAGTACCGTTAAGAATATACTGAGCCTTAACCAGTTTTTTCGGCGTAATTCGGCTCACAAAGAATTGCTCAAAATGCTTAGTTTCCTCAATCAACTTGGCTTCAATATCTAAGCTGACTTGCAAGACTTGCCCACTATCGACATCCAAAAACGGATTCATCACTACCAAAGAAATGTCCCGACTTAAAAGGCTTTTTTTTCGCTGTAATTGATTTAACAAATCATTGGCCAGTTGCCCAATTCCGTCATCAAATGACCGGTAATTGGGTGCGATCACCGTTTTAGTAGGAACCGGTTGACATGAAATAATCAGACTGATGAAGAAAACCAAAATAATTTTAATGAATTGCATATCGCTGCTCCTAAAAATATTGCCCAAAGCTAAAGCTTTGGACTCCAGCTAAAGCTTTGGACTCCAGCTAAAGCTTTGGACTCCAGCTAAAGCTTTGGACTCCATTATAGTTTAATTGCAATATTGTTGCTTGAACTTGTTTTGTTCTGATGTTAAAGGCCTTATGCCTAAAGATTCTTGAAAAAATATCTCACTACACCGCGCCGGTAAGGAGGGCACCTTTGGTTGGGTAATGGTTGGAGATGGTTCTGGTTGCGAATTTGGTTGATCTGTTATTATAGGTTGCGGCAATGGCTGCCTTTCGTCCTTGGTATGCGACTCTGGCAGTGGGACCGACGACGATGATTTTGAATCTTTAGCAAGTATGGGCTGAAAATAATTCTCCGTAGGTGGATCGGGATACAATGCGGCCGGCCGATGGACGGGTTCTTGGGTCGTTAATATTGGCACAGACGATTTATCGGTAGGCGGCTTGGGTGACGAGGACTCGATTTTGCTGCTTTGCTCCAATATCTGTTCGGCTGTTTTTAAACGCGCCTGGAGTTCTAGCAACGCTGGCGAATTGGGATTAATATAATGCCAACGCTTCATATATTTCTGTGCGCTGGCTAATTTTCCGCCTTTGAGTGCCCGTTCTGCCCAGTACTGGTAGCGTGCTTCGATTTCCTTTAATCCGGCTATCGCTTGAGCATTATCGGAGTCAATCACTAAAACTTGTTGGTAACAATCAAAAGCCGTACCTCCTTTACCAGTCGTGAGGCGATGCGCGTTTAAATGAGTTTCGCATTGTTGTAATAATCGCGCAACCAGATGATTATCCGTTGGTGATGGCACAACTTCCACTGTCGTTGGCAATTTTGGCACTGGTAAGGCGGCTGGTTCTGGAGAAGGTTCTTCAGAAAGAGGCGATACCTTGGATTCGGTTGCCGCTAAAGCCGATTGATTCCGTTCCGGCTTGGGTGCATTGGTTGTTGTGTTTTGCTGTTTTGGTTCATGGGGCGTGTTGTCCGATTCTGGACCGGGTTCATTATCACGCGCGGTTGACTCGCTTGGCAACGCGCCCCCTTCGGCTGGGTTATCCGATTCTGCTTTCGGCAGTGGCCCATTTTCATCACGCGCATTTGGGCGACTCTCAGCATGATGCGGCTGAACGGGAGAGTGTTGAACTAACCTATCGGTAGCCGGCTTATCCTTGGTAATGGGTACGTCCGAATCGGGACGAGCCACCGGCCCATTTTCATCATCACGCGCATTTGGGCGACTCTCGCTCGGCCGCGCAACCATATCGCTCGGAGCCAAAGAGGGTGGTTCGCCCTTCTCACTCGTTTCGGTGGCATTTTCCACCGGGCGATCAGCGGCCTCTCCGATCAAAGAGCGTGCGAAACTCAGTACCGGCTCAGTGTACTCAGGATAATATCGATGACTGAATAAGAATGCAACAACGACAGCTATCATGATGAAACTAACAAACATAAGCACTTTTATCAGAAGGCTTTTCTCTCTCCTTGGCTCGTAAACCTTAATCCAACGCTTACCGGCTGTCGTTTTGCGTAAATAATTCAGATTTAATTGACTTGGATACATTGCAATGATGCCAGCATTCAGATCGTGCGTGAAATATCAGAGAAACTTGCAAAAATCGAAAAAGGCTTGAAATAAATTTCATCTTATAAGAGTTTTGCAAGAAGAGTTAGTGAAATATTTTGGAAATCCAATTTTGTTAAAATTTTAGAGGGGGAATAAAAAGTTTTAAATTTGACCGTGTTAAGTATAATATAAAAGTCTGAACAAAAGTTTGGTGATATTTTGTTGATTCAAAAACCTTTTTAAAAAAACGGGGTTTTTAAAAATTTTCGATGAATTATGCCCAGGTGCTTAAAAGCTGAGTTAATTGCCATTGTTAGGTTAAATTTTGAAAAAAACTTTAACCTATAAATCCGTTTTGAAAATCCCATCGGTTTAGGTGCAAATATTTTTCTAAACATCTATAGTTAAGTATAAGTTAAGTATATCTTTAAAAAGCACGTTTTTTTAGGGCAGCCTTCAATTATCTGGGAAAAATAGTTAACAGTTTGTTTCTGATGTTTCGTTTGCGCGTAGGGTGGGCAAGCGTCACTGCCATATCGTGTCGGGCAACCATAAAGGATTGGGGGCAACCATAAAGGATTGCCCCGACATCAATGACCAATGGGGCAATCCCACGCGCAAGCCCAATGCCATTGAGTTAAGGGCAACCATAAAGGATTGCCCCTACGTAATTCATTGATTTTGTAGGGGTAATCCCTTGTGGTTACCCCAATTAAAATCCTTAATTCAATGGCATTGACGCGCAAGCCCCAATCCCACGCGCAAGCCCCAATTCCTTGTGGTTACCCTCAGAAAAATCCTTAACTTAATGGCAGTGAAGCGTTAACTGGGAAATGAAGGATGCCTCTTTTCCCGTGCAAAAAATGTTCCGAGCATTATTGCCGGCTGCCGGTTTTTTATAAAAAACTTTCGCTTAAAAAAGTTTTTAGCCTGAAGGGCTAAAAACTCTGAAACCCCATTTCCAATTTTGAGCCAAAGCAAGAGGCTCTGATGAAAAGAGGGTTTTTAGGTGGGGTCAATTCCAAACCCCTTATCTTAAAAACGATAGCACGTATACATACCAATGAATGAGAAAAATTCGGTCTTTTTTATTTCAATGCCCTCTGTCAATGACATTCATCACAGTACCTTTAAGTCCCTCGTACTGTTTGTGCAAAACTTACTGACCGTTGTCCATGAAAAGGACTTATTACTGGTAGTGGTGGACAGTGAAACCGAAGAGAAATTGAAAGATCATATCCCAAAAACCAATCTGATATCAGGAACTATTCCAGATACTCGAATACGAGACTTTTCGGCTATTCAAACCCAAGCCGGTTTATTCAAGTATTGGTATCGTCCTGGCTACCTCAAAAAATCTGAGGCGGCACACATTGAAAAACACTACACAACGTGGTTTAATTCGTTAGGAATAGCGCATAAAAAGGTCAATTTGCGTCTGGAGGGCGGGAACTTTAACTATAATGGCGAACACAGTGGAATAACTACCGCACGTATTTTTACCGACAACTACGAGAACAGCCAAAGTGACATTATTTCCTTGCTGAAAGAGACATTGGAACTGGAACAACTGGCGATTTTACCCGAAATCCCAGGAGAGAAAATGGGTCATTCTGATGGCATGGTGAAATGGTTAGATAAAGAGACATTAGCCGTTTGTGATTTTGAACCAGAGTTTGCCAACTCAGTTAGACAAGTCATTAGTCAAGACTTGAAGGACGTAGAAGTGGTTTTAGTTCCGTATAAACCGGAAGATGATTACTGGAAAGGTTTTATGAATGCGATGGGTATTTATGTCAAAGCGATGACTACCGAAAATGCTATTTATGTTCCTCAATACTCAATGGAATCAGACCATGAAGCCCTTGATATCTTCAAACAACATACTACTAAGGAAGTGATACCGGTATCGGTTGGAAAACTTGGCAGAATCGGCCGAAGTGTGCGAACCCTCACTTGGCAATTGACCGGTCAAGAAGCTCAACAGGTTATTGATAAAGTGAGACAAAATACGCTTTCTTCGGAGCAAGATTAAATGAGTTAGTGATAAATCGCAATATCGCAAAATTCGGCAGAAAAGCCACTTTTCTGAACAAAAAATCAATGACTTAGAGTCGATTACTGCTTTGCGCTATTGCGATAAATCCGATTTAAAAAAATCGGATTTGTTCTCCACTTTTACAAATTTCATCCAACCGATAGGATTCCGGTAGTCCTGAAATTTGGGTGATGGAGTCCAAACCGTAGTTTGGACTGCCTGAACCAAAGTGGGTTCTCGCGCAAGGTACGCCTTGCACTCCTGATGTCCCCGTGTCAATCCGGAAGTTTGGACATGACAACAACTCGGACGGAATGGGATTATTGCTGTGAATAAAACACCTCACAAGCTATCGAAAAACGTTGCTCTAAATTCTGCGTTTGTTCAGGAGAAACTGCCCCACTTAAATACCAATTCCGTTCGATGTCTTCAGCTTCGATTTGCGGGTCTTTTTCTTGGAGCGGTTCTCCGCTCATAGCGGCTGATAAACGAGCCACTTGATGGGCAAGCCGTGCTTGTGCCGCTTCAGGGGGAGATTCTGTACCGGCTAAGATTTCCATCCGAACACACAATATTTCCTTGTTTTCCAAGGTTTTTTTGCTGACTTGTGGCGGCTCTCCCGTTGAAGCCACCGTGCAAGCCTTTTGAAAACGTCGCTCTATCGCTTTTTCCCAGTCCGCTTCATCTAGTTGAGGAAATTCTGCCCAAGCTGCTTGTACGGAGGGAAGCCAATTAGGGTCTTCCCCAAATTCTTGTTGTGCAAGCGTATCCGCTTGTTCTATTTCCACACAGAAGGCTGCTTTCTGCTTGAGCCACTCGATTTGTTTGCGCCGCTCCGTCGCCTGTTGGACCTTATAGAGCTTGTCAATAAATCGACACGCCTTATTAAAACGTTCATCCACCGCCTCGGTGGCTTTGTTTTTACGCACGGAACCAATATTCTTCCAGTCTTCCTTCTTAATATTCTTCCACTCTTCTTTCAGTTTGTTCACTTGAGTGGGAGCCGTTTTTATGGCCTCCCCTTCTAAATTCGCCAGTTCCTCAACCTGTTCGCACAAAGCAGTTTTTGATTGTAAGTAAGCTTGAATTTCCTTTTTCTGCACTTCTTGTTGCTGTTTACGGAAGTCAAACACCACATCACACGCGCTACGAAAGACCATCCAAAATTCCCGCTCAACACGTCGGCCGCCTGGAACCGTCACTTGCCATTGATCCTGCAATTTTTTGACCTCGGAAATGGCCTTATTAATTTTGTCCTCAATGGTTTTTTTGGCGGTCATGTCGCCTTTGGCCGCCGCGTCATTTTGAGTCTCGATGGCCTCTTTCAAGTGACTGGCTATTTCATCAACTTGGCCGATCAAGTTGATCCGATAACGGCAATTACGTTTTCGCTCATTGTCCAAGTGAGTTTCCAATTCCTGCATCGCAGATTGATAACGCCGTTGGGTGACTTTCTTATATTTTCTGTCAGTGGCACCAATGCTTCGCCATTTTTTTTCGGATTCACGGACAAAATTATAAGCTTCTTTCCAATTGGCATTCTCCCAATCAGTCTCTTGGACAACAGCTTCCAAGCGATCACATAATTCTTGTTTATCTGTCAAACTCTGTTCCCGTTCACGGGCTTTGTTGCTGAAATAAATTTTACACGGTTCATAAGCTGTCTGACAAGCTTGATTAAAGCGTTCCCAGAATTCTTGTGAATGGCCTTGAGAACCAAGAAGTTTCCAAGCGGCTTGCGCTTGGCGAATCTGTCTGGCCGTGTTTTCCGGGTTGTCGTCGGAGCGTTCAGATAAGTGTTCCATTTGTACGCATAAGTATTCCCGATAGCATTGATAGGCCCTCTGCACCCCATGATTAAAGCGTTCCCAGAGTTCTCTGGAGTGTCCGCTAGAGCCAAGTCGCTTCCAAGCAGTCTGTGCTTCTTCAGTCAGGCGGACAAGTTCCGAATAATTCTCTTCGGTTTCCAGCAAGCTTTCGATTTGCTGGCATAACTTATCACGTTCAAGTTGGTTCCCCCAATGTTGCCAGCTCCGCAATTCTTTAATTTTATCAGAGCAGACATGTAAACGTCGTTCTAGGGATTGTTCTCGGCTCGCGGATAGGTTAGCAAAGTTACTATACAACTGACGAGCCTGTTGTTCCAGTAGTGCGGCTGTTTTCAATTCGCCTTTATCCAAGACCGTTTCTAAGTCTTTCAGCACTTGCTTGAACTCATTAACTGCCTGTTTACGCTGTTCTTTTTGTTTTTGTAAGCGCGTTTGGAGGGTTTCCAAGGTCTTCTCGAAGCGGCTGTTCAATTCACTAAACACTGGCAGCGGCTTGTCCTTTGGGACATCTTCCCAATACGCTTGCCAACGTGCCGTTAAGTCTTTTAACGATTCTGAGTGAAAGAGATTCGTTTCCTCAAGCAAGCTCTCTGCTTGGGCACAGGTGGATTCAAGTCGATTGGCGAGATTTGAATAGGCCTGCAACTTTTGGTGTCGCTTTTGCACCGATTGAGATATCCGTTCAAAACGGGCTTGCCATTGCTGTTCTTCTTCTGGATCATCAAGTGGTTGGGTTTGTGACCATTGGCTTTGCAGCGTATTGAAACGTTGGTCAAAGGTTTTTTGGTCTTCGTTGCCAAGACGTTGACTGTTTTTCAAGTCGATCAGCACCGATTCGATCTGTTCACAGAGTTCTTTTTTGGCGGCACGTAGGGGAGCGACGGCTTGTTCGCGCTGTTGTTCGGCCTCAAGAGTTTGTTGATGATTGGAAAGGGAGGCCATAACCGATTGTTGGGCATTGGTAAAACGAGTTTGACAATCGCTTGGTGCCTCGGCTGCTATGGCTTGCCAACGTTCTTGTAACCGTTTGAACTCAGCATGATCTTGTTTCAGGGCTTTCGAGTATTCGATAAGGCTTTGAGCCAATTTTTGATTTAAACTATCAGACGTCAATCGACGTTCCAAAGATTCTAGTTTGGTACAAATGGCCTCGGATTCTGTTCGGACTCGCTCAGGACGTTCCAATTGTTCAATGACCTCGTCCAGTTTATCGCGTGCGAGCCGACTAACTCGTTTATCACGGCTGCGGGTGGCTTTGTATACTCGCTCTAATGTCGATTTTTGGGTGAGCTTTGTGACCGCGGCAATACGGACTTCACTGATGGGGTCATTAATAGCGATATCCCCCAACAGTCCTTCACGTTCGAGCAGGGAAATGGCAGCCAAACGCAGTTCCACTTCCAGCCCATGTTCCGCGATATAGGCAAGCCGCTCCGTATCAGTAGTGTCTTTGACCCAACTTAAACGGGTTTCCAAGGCTGGACTGTCGTTTTTTTGGCCGCAAAGTAGTTGTTTAAGACGATGTTCGGCCAGTTCTCGCACCTTGTTGTTGGTGTCATGCTGGGCAATTTGATCTAAAACAGTTAAGTCATTGATTTTATGTAAAGCGGCTTGTCGTACTTCTGGAGCTTCATCGTTTTGTGCCACATCTTTTAAAATCTGAGGATCGTCTAAGTTTTCGATCTCTATTTGACGGATATCAGGATTACGATGTTGCCATTTAGGCTTCTTGATTAGGTTTGAAAAAATCATAATTTCTCAATTTTTGGTTGAATCATTTGCGATTAGTAATTGGTCATTAATACTTAGTGATATGACGATAAGTGCTTCTATAGATGTTCAGAAAAATATTTGCGGCAACGGGGTGTCCAACTTGAGCCAGAGCAAGTTTTTTTTGGAAAAAACTTGAGCCAGAAACGTCGTGTAGGGCGAATCCGTTGCGTCAGTGATTGACAATATTTTGATTTGTAATTTTAAATTTGTATACTCCGCATGAAAACAAAATGACGCAATGTGCATTTATACTGAATTTACTTGAAATCAGTGAAATTTGTCGAGCGGAAAAATACGATTTTTTGAATAAATAGGATTTATTGATGCTTTTGATTTTCAAAAAATTCAAAGGCGAACAGTACATTGATAGGTGATAAGTTTACATAAGCATAACATCAAAGAGAGCCGAGTCAAGTCCAAAAATCAGATTTGTCATTACGTTAATCATCCATTTTATTTAGTCTAGGACTTTTAACAAACACAGTCAAATTTATGGTTTCTATGAATCTATCCCACTATTCGTTTTTTGATTTCAGAAAACCGATTTTTTTAACTCGAATTTATTGAACTTTTCTAGGATTACGCATTGACAGAGAAAATATTTTTATAGATGATTATTAAAGTATAGCGTTTCCTGTTTGAGTAAGTGACATTGATATTATTTAAATAATTGATAATTAAATAAAAATGTGTACTTTATTCAATCGGGAAGCGCTATAGTTGTACTTGGATAGATTTATAAATAATATTCTCTCATTGAACGGTTACAAACCAGTCTATTAACCAATCATTAACCATTAACTCTTAATAATTAACCATTGTTGAACATTTGGAAAAATTGTAACGGATTCATTTATACCGAGCGCGGGCAGAATTTTAACTTTTCGAGAAATCCATTTTGCCGGTGCTTGGGAGCCAAAGCTTCTGCGTCCAAAGCTAAAGCTTTGAACTCCAACAACAACTTTGAAAAATGCTAGAAATATAACCTAAAAATAACATACAATTGATTTTAGGTAAGGTTTTTTTCATCTTAGCAGTTGCTTTTTTCCAAAACAATCTCTTTTATCAGTCCTGATGATGACCAAGCTCAGTAAAATAATCAGTATAGTCGTCTTTTTTACTTTATCACATTCGGCTTTCGCGGTGGACATCAATACGGCAACCGCTCAAGAACTGGCACAGGAATTATTCGGTATAGGCCCGGTGAAAGCGCAACGTATTGTCAAATATCGTGAAAAAATAGGCGGATTTCGTTCTATTGGGCAATTGATTGAAGTTAAAGGCATTGGGCCAAAAACACTGGAACGCAATAAGGATAAGCTTGAAATATCAACAAAGTCACTTTCGTCTCGCCCTCATTCTTCCCCAAATAACGGGGTCAACTTGGAACAGAATATGGGAGTTTCTACCGACAACAATTCCAAAGATTTGAAAATATCGGAAAACTCTGCTATTAATGCAAACATAGATATTTCTCCAGAGATCGAAAAACCCCCGAAAAAAATACCTAACTGGTTCTGGGATACTTTGATAATTATTTCATTGTTTGTCACAGGCCTAGTTATTTTTATTGCGACATGGTTTAAAGGCGCAAAAATCCATAAACCAGTACCAAGAAAGCATCTTATAAGCACCACTTTCGTTTGTGCCAGTTGTGGTAAAGAAAGTGGTTTTCAAAATGTTCGTTATGATGGGCACTTTAGCAATCACTATATTGATGGCAATTTACCTCCCGGTTGGTCATGTATAAAAAATTGGTTAGGTAAGCCGTGCGATTATTGTTTTGATTGTTCACAAAAAGCCCATCCAGATAATTACGGTAACGGTAATTTAATATAAATTATTGATTTTACGTTATAATAAAAATTATTATTAATCGGATAATCCTAAACAAGCAGTGGTAAGCACTGAAGCATAACATCAAGTATTTTATTGTCGGGTGGGCAAGGCTTTTTTTGCCCACCTTCCATCTTTTAAACTGCCATTCACTGTTACCAATGACCAATGATTTTTAATCTTCTGAATCTACCTGCTTGTGATCTTCCTTGATATGCTGTTGAATGTTGGATGGCACCGGTTCATAGTGGCTAAATTCCATGGTAAAAAACCCGTGTCCGCCGGTGGCGGATTTGAGTTCGGTTTGGTAGTTGCTGAGTTCTGAGAGCGGTACCTCAGCTTTGACGCATACCATATTGGAGGGACGCATATCACTGCCTTGAATACGCCCTCGTTTGCTGGCAAGGTCACCGGTAATCGTACCCATGCTGTCAGAGGGTGCCGTGATTTCAGCCTTGACAATGGGTTCTAGTACCAGTGGTTTGGCTTTGTTGATGGCATCTAAAAAAGCTTTTTTGCCGGCGGCGATGAAGGCAACTTCTTTCGAGTCCACCGAATGGTATTTACCATCATAGATGGTCACTTTAACATCCTGCATAGGATAGCCGGCGATGGCTCCTGAATCGAAAACTTGTTGGACACCTTTTAGTACTGCTTGTTCATAGACGGATGGGATGACACCTCCAACAATGGCCCAAACATATTCAAAACCGGTGCCGCGTTCTTTAGGTTCAACGCGCAAGAAGACTTCGCCAAATTGTCCCGCTCCGCCGGTTTGTTTTTTATGGCGATGATGGCCTTCTGCCGGGATACTAATGGTTTCTCGATAGGGAATTTTCGGCGGTTGGGTGTCTACTTCCACATTGTATTGTTGAAGCATTTTTTCCAGAACGACCCGTAAATGGAATTCACCAAGACCTCGCAAGACGGTTTGGTTGAGAGAGGCATCGTGTTCAAGTTGTAAACAAGGATCTTCGCCTTCCAGTTTTTGTAAGGTGAGGTTGAGTTTTTGTTCATCGCCTTGCCGCTTGGCTGAAACGGCAAGGCCATACATTGGGGCAGGAAAAGAGAGAGGCTCGATATGAATATGGTCTTCTTCATGGGAGTCGTGCAGTACCGCATCAAAGTGAATGGCATCGACTTTGGCGACTGCACAAATATCGCCTGGGATGCCTTGATCAACATCTATTTGTTGTTTGCCTTGCAGTTTGAAGATGTGGCTGACTTTAAAGGGTTTGCGGGCATCGCCGATGTAGAGTTGGCTGTCTTTCGTGACAGTGCCTTGGTGGATGCGAAATATGCCCAATTTACCGACGAACGGATCGGCGGTGACTTTGAAAACGTGGGCTATCACATGTTGGTTCGGATCTGACGTGGTGTGAAAGGGGGTAGCTTGAGAGCCTTCACCTTTAAGGAAAGGGCGAGGGTTACCTTCGAGGGGACTTGGCATCAGCCGGGCAAAAATTTCTAGCAGTTCATCAATCCCAGCACCGGTGCGTGCCGAGACAAAGCATACCGGTATCAGGTGACCTTCACGCAACGCTTTCTCAAACGGTTCATGGAGTTGTTCGGGACTAATTTCTTCGCCTTGCTCCAGGTATATTTCCATTAACTCTTCATCGACTTCAACAACTTGGTCAACCATTTCGGTATGTGCGTTGGCAACGGAACCGAAATCGGATTCACCGGCTGGATTAAAAAAACAGTCAACAATTTTGGTGCCATTTTCGGCCGGTAAGTTAATGGGTAAACATTCATTGCCAAAGGTGGATTTGATTTGTGCGACTAATTCCGATAAGTTGATATCTGGCGCATCGATTTTGTTGACGATAATCATGCGGCACTGTTTTTGTTCCCGAGCCCGTTCTAGCATACGGTGGGCCACCATTTCAATGCCAGCCGGCGCATTAATCACCACAGCCACCGTTTCTACGGCAGAGAATGCGCTCAGGGCGTGTCCCATAAAGTCAGGATAGCCGGGGGAGTCGAGAAGATTTATGTGCTTGCCATGCTGATCGAAACTGACAATGGCGGTGCTGAGTGAGTGTTGATGTTCTTTTTCCGGTGGCTCAAAGTCGCAGACGGTGTTACCGTTTTCTACTTTGCCAGGGGAGTTGATAGCTCCCGCCCCCAGTAGGAGTGCTTCGGCAAGAGTGGTTTTGCCAGCATCGTTTTGACCAACTAGGACAATATTGCGAATATTTTCGGTAGTATAGTTAGGCATATTGTTTTTGCAGTCTTGTGTATACTGAGTGCGGTCATCATTTGGGCTTTTCAGGAGACTAAAAACCCAGTTGATAGATTTTCTAGCAGGTTAAAAAAACCTACCGAATTTCCAAAATAAAATAGTTTTTCAAAAAATCCAAAAAGGTTTTTTTGGCACTGAAAAAAAAAGTTAAAATGGTGATCGCGTTCAGTATAGTTAAAGGAAAATGACACTCATAAAAAATTACTTTGAAGACCAAATTGGTTTTTTAGTAAGACGGGTTCGTCAATAAATTGTTATCTAATGAGCCTCTTGCAAAACTCCTGAAAGGCGAACATGATTACACGGATTTAAGGATTAACCGGATTAATATTTAGAAATATTTCCTAAATAAACAATGTTTTAGGCGAAAGTTTTTCGGAAAAAAACTTGAGCCTAAAAAGTGACTGATTTTTAGCGTCGGAGTTTTGCAAGTCCCTCTAATAACAATGAGTTAAATTAACCTTTCGTTTCGGGCAAGTCTATCGTTTATTCAAACAACTTTTACCTAAAACTTGCCATCCGAAGAGAATAGCTGATGCGAAAAAAATTGTTCTTGGCTCCTGTTGCAAAATTCTTAATCAGAAACGATAAAACAATAACTTATAAATAATTAATCTATG
>Ga0233403_10000428_pt1 | contig 19781 bp, 21 predicted proteins | sample Na_oxic_1_MG_FD_179866 | JGI IMG/M metagenome (GOLD analysis project Ga0233403, IMG submission 179866) | Seawater microbial communities from Saanich Inlet, British Columbia, Canada - Na_oxic_1_MG | ecosystem: Environmental > Aquatic > Marine > Inlet | place: Canada: British Columbia | collected...
AGCCAGAAAGGAAGAAAAAACATTTAAACCATTGTTTTTTTATAGGATAAAAATAACTGAACCGTGAGAGTAAATAAAATTAAAGAAAAAATTCACTTGGGCGTTGTTCAAATCAGCAAAGTTGTTTAAACAAGCAAAATGGGATAGGTTCTTGGACAAAGACGGAAAATTGAAACCCCCTTTATTTAATCATTATAACCTAAAAAATGTCTTATTGTAAAGTAAAATTTCAGTGCTAAATCCACTATCTAAAAATATATTTTCTTATATATTACAAATAGTTAAGTTAAAGTTCTAAACGTCCTCATAAATGTCTATTTGATGGAAAAATACATTAACCTATTGAATATTAATGGAAAAATAAGATTAGTGGGTGTATCTTTAGAACCCTTACAAAAAAATAAATTCGCTCATACGTATTTGCTTAAACTGGTGAAAAATGCTAATGACTCATTGAAATATCATGGAAAATGTCAAATTGATCACCTAAAACTGGCAATGATGAGTAAAAAAATTGAGAAAGTTTTTTTAGCTTGACAAAAAAATCAACTTATGCGAGAATGTTCCCCTATTTCTTTGCATATCAATCTATTGGTTATAACTAATCAGTAATTCCCAGTCAGTATTTAACTGACACATGAACGTATAAATACTTGATATAATTGAATTAATTGCAAATGAATCTTTGAGATGATGAAATCAAAGTCACTAACATAGTACACTGTCAATTTTATTTTGTCTGGTGTCGTTATCAGCTTTAGCTTTGTGTGGTCTGACAAAGCTAAAGCTTTGTACTCCTCAATATCATCTTGACAGAGTACTAGGACTTACGCACTCAATACATAACTCTTTGATTTTATTGCAATAAAAATTTCACTTGTTCGTATGGTGAATTTTTAAGTTATTGATTTATAATTAATTTAATTTTTAGGTGCGTAAGTCCTATAACAAAAAAGCTTGCGCAGTGAAACTCTGCAGGTATTCATTTGTCACTGAAAATTATCACTTTAATTAATTTATCATTGAGTTAATATTTATATAACTTATTGAATTGAAAAGTATATATTTTTTAAAGATATCAACACTGTCTAACACGACTTGCGGGATTTAGCTATTAAAAAACACGATATGAAACGAGTGCTTGTTATTGCAGCTCACCCAGATGACGAAGTTATTGGGGGAGGGGCTACCCTTGCACGTTTAAGGTCTGAGGGTGCAGAACTGTTTGTCGCTATTGTTACTGAAGGATGGTCTGTTCAATACCCCAATCAGCCTGAAATGTTAGAAAAAAAACAACAGGCAGCAAGATCTGCACTTGATGCTTTAGGTGGGGGTAACTTGTTCTTTGAAAATCTGCCTAATCTGCGTCTTGATACTGTTCCGGCAGTCACCGTTAATACTTTTCTTGAACAAGTCGTTCGAGATGTCAAGCCGGACATTGTTTTTACCCACCATGCCAGTGATTTGAACCACGATCACCGTGTCGTATATCAATCGTCATTGGTAGCTTGTCGTCCTTGGTCAGGACATATGATTTCTACCATTTACTCTTATCCTACTCTTGGCGTATCAGATTTTGGTGGAACACGTTCAGAGTTTTCACCTAACGTATTCTTTGATGTTGAAAAATTTTTGCCAAACAAACTCGCTGCATTGAAGGCATATGATATGGAAATGCGACCATTTCCTCATCCACGTTCTACTGAGGCGGTGGAAGCCCAAGGTCGTATTTATGGTTCTTTAAGCGGTTTAAATTGGGCGGAGGCATTTGTTATTATCCGTCAAATATATTAGACTTTATTTAAAATAAGTTACTTAATTTATTGATTTTAATAAAAACGATAGAGTTTATATAAATTTTATATAAGTTTATATTAATTTTATATAATCCGTTAATTTACTTAAGTAATTATTATTTTAGTCAATGTAATAAACTCAAATACTTAAATTAAATGGATATAATGTCTAAATAAATATAAAATGAGGTTTTACGGATAGTCCCTTATAAAAACAAATATTTAAATGTATTTTTATTATTATTCAATTATATCTATATAATAACAAAATGCATTTATTGAATGCCAAATCAACCTAATAAGTAAATAATAATGAAAATTCTCATACTCGGCGGTGATGGTTTTTGTGGTTGGCCAGTAGCCCTGCATTTATCCAATATAGGCCATGAAATCACTATAGTCGATGATTTTTCTCGAAGATTAGTGGATATTAAACTTGGGGTACAATCTTTAACACCTATTGCATCAATTCATACACGTCTTGAGGCTTGGAAAGACTTAACAGGTAAAGAAATTCAATTTTTCAACATGGATGTTGCTAAGGAATATTATCTCCTTCTTTCACTTATAAAAAATTTTGAACCCGATGTGATTGCGCATTTTGCGGAGCAATGTTCTGCACCTTATTCAGCAATGTCTGAGCGTACCAAACGTTATACCGTTGATAACAATCTCAATGCCACTCACAATGTACTCTGCGCGATTGCAGACTCTGGCTTGGATATTCACTTAGTGCATTTGGGTTCCATAGGTGTTTATGGATATCATACGACAGAAATGGAAATTCCAGAAGGTTATTTGAATGTTAAGGTAGAATCTCGCTCTGGAGGGCTGGTCAATCAAGAAATACTCTATCCGCCTGATACGGAAAGTATTTATCACATGACAAAATCACAAGATCAACTCTTTTTTCACTATTATAATAAAAATAATGGCATTAGAATTACTGATCTACATCAGGGGAATGTCTGGGGAACACACACTAAAGAAACAAAGTTGGATGAGCGATTAATTAATCGTTTTGATTATGATGGTGTTTATGGTACGGTACTCAATCGCTTCATTATACAGGCCGCTGTAGGACATCCCTTAACTGTGTATGGCAGTGGTGAACAAACACGCGCTTTCATTCATATTCAAGACACGGTGCGTTGCATTGAGCTAACCATTAAGAATCCACCGCCCAAAGGTGCCAAAGTCCAGATATTTAACCAAATAACACAAACACACCGGATTAGAGACATAGCAGAAACCCTCTCCAAAATGATGGAAGGTTTGGAAGTTTCTTATGTTGATAATCCTCGAAAAAATATTGAGGATAAAGAAAATGAATTCTTTGTCGCCAAGAAATGCTTTTTATCCATGGGTCTTAAGCCAATATTTTTGCAGGAAGGTCTTGTAGCAGAGATTCACGAGATTGCTGAAAAATACCAGCACCGATGTGACCGTGCCAAAATTTCACCTCCACGATGGACTTAAAACATAGCCTTTATAGCAGCGATGATTGACTTCACCCCACACTTGATTTGATATATTGTCAATGGAAAAATACAAAACATATTTACATTTTTTATTCGCGAAAATCCATAAAGATTTCAAAAGGTATCGAATATCCAAATTGATTTCTTGGGAACTCCTCCCTCCCCTTGAAACTGGATGTACGGCGATTATTGGTATGTGTTCCAGACTCCCTTATGTTCTGGGAGCTAATCTTTATTGTCTTAATAATATTCAATGGGAAAATCTCAAGGAAGTCATTATCACCGTTGATGCGGAAAAAGGCGCATTGCCCAAAGGATTTGAAGATAAGATTATCCAGAAATTTCCACAGTTAAACATAAAATTTTTTTACTATAACCACCAACAAGCTAAATTTACTGCCAAGATAGGTGATCCTTTTATCTATTCGTGGTTATCGTGGGCAATTGGCTTGAACCATGTTCGTACTAAAACTGTACTGATTCAGGATTATGATGCATTGGTGTTAGGGAAAACTGCACTGGAAAGGCGTTATCGTACTTTTCTAGAATCTGGGTCGAAAATCCAAGGAGTCGTGTGGTATAAATCCAACGGTTTTGTAACGGAGGATCATATTACAACAACCTTTGAAGCGCTTGTTGATCCCAATTGGATTCGAGCATTCCCGCCCATCATGGGGTACAATAGAGTGGGTCTCTTCAAGGGACGTAAGATTGATTATGATACCTACTTAGATATCCAAGCCAATCATACCCCAGAAAACCAGATCACAATGATACCTATGAACTTAGAAGAATTAGTTCATCCTTCACAGATGATTACCCAATATATGAGGTTTAAAAAATCACCGGGCAAAGCCTTGCCGTGCTTTTCTGTGATTATGGCTCCTTTTTTCTACTTTCTATCAGGGCAAGAAAATGCTATTGCAAATGCAACACAAGCTCTCAAGCAGGAAAGTTTGAAGCGCGTCGATCTTCTGCAAGATGGAGTTCTGATCAATCTGTCTTTACTCAATACAAAAACGGTCGATTGGATTATGAAGCACATCATACAAGTGCTTGTCAAAGAAGACATTAAAGCATTCAGAAGCATTATTGATTATGGGATAGCACTTTATCAAGTTTGCAAAACGCCAGAGGAGCAAATTTGGGTGGGTGATTTTACTGACGCGCAAAGAGAGTGGATTGAGGCAGCAAAGGCACTTCTGATCAAATAAATGAGGTTAATCATGTTTTGTCCAACTTGTGGTTCTGATCATATTGTTAAAAATGGCCATATACATAATTCATGACAAAAATACGCTTGTAAAAATTGCGGGCGACAATTTGTCGAAAATCCAGAAAATGTTGTTTCTCAATAACAAAAAAACGAGATTGACCGGTTATTGTTGGAAAGAATTCCTTTAGCTGGTATTGCTAGGTCGACTGGTGTTTCTGAACGTTGGTTACCAGATGATGCTAACCAGGAATATGAAGCCGCCCTTAAAAAAAATGTCGTCACGAGTAAACTTCAGTCCAAAATAAGAATTCAATGTGACTTCATTAGGTCTTTTGTTTTCAGTAAAAAGAACAAATATTGGATTTGGCTTGCCATTGATTTCGGTCACGGGAGAAATTGTAGGTGTTTTTATTGGAAAACGCGACAGGTGCTCGTGGTTTTCTCCATTCTCTGTCACCGGTTTATCGGCAATGTGCTGTTTGTTATACCGATTTTTGGGAGGCATATCACAACATTTTTCCCCAAAAACGTGTCACCGTTCGGTTAGCAAAAAGACTGGTCAAACCAACCGCATAGAACGCTTTAATTGCACAATGAGACAGAGAATTGATTTCACATTCGTTCGGAACGAAGTTTCTCGGATGAACAGAAAAAGCCCCTCCTTTTCTAAAGGCCAATCATATTGGAGCCATTTTGTATTTTATTTTCCAAGCCTAAGGTTAAAACCTTCGTCTTTCAGACGAACAGATTTATCTCCCTATGCTTGCTCTTGATGTGTCAAAGAGTTATTTCATTAGATTGAAGGAATACATAAAGAATATGGCTATTTCAGTCCCACTGCCTATCATATTGAATGCCCTTTGGGTGACTAAAAATCAATCGCAAAAAATAAAAGACCAATTGATGTGAGCTTAGGTTGAATTTATACCGAGTATTTCTTGGTATATCTTTTTTTGCGAGTTGCTATCATATTGATATCAAGTTCTAAATGGATTCTGAAGTGGCACCTCAACGGGGCTATCCGCCCCGTATCCCTGCTTTCAGCAGCCAAACTCTAACCCACCCGTCTTTAGCGAGTGGTTGTTTAGTCACCATTATAATGCGAATTTAGCGCCGGTTCAATAACTCATTTTTCATCACTACTTTGTGCATCACTACCTGAAGATTCAACTATTTATGAAAGTCAAAAATTTTATAAAAAGGGTTAATAACTGGACGGTTCCTCGGTTCCAGAGTAAGCTTCCTTTGTGGTGTTTTCCTGAACGCAACTTAAGATTTAAAGCTTATTGTGTGGGTGCAGCAAAGACAGGTACGACTAGTATACATGGGGCTTTTCTTCAAAAATATAGGTCGGCGCACGAACCAGAAAGTGAATTTTTGATTCACAAGGTGCTTGCATTTGCTAATGGAAAAATAAATAAAAGCCAGTTGACAAGGTATGTTAAACATAGGGATAGGCGGTTAGCTTTAGAGATTGATTCATCTCACTTAAACTATCACTTACTAGATATTCTTGTCAGTGAATTTGGTGAGGCTAAATTTATTTTGACCATCCGAGATTGTTATTCATGGATTGATTCGCTCCTAAATCATCATTACCATGTTTATTCTCGTCTGCGAGCAAACCCTCGGTTAGCAAGGAATCGTTGGGTAAAATTGTATGATATAGATTTCAGAGCTAACGAATTTAAACATGTAAAACAGGAAAATATTCTGGCCAATGAGGGGTTGTATACACTGGATGGCTACTTCTCATATTGGAGGGAACATAATAGTAAGGTGCTTGCAACAGTGCCTGAAGAGAGATTACTCATTGTGAAAACACCAGAAATTAATCAGAGTATCCAGAGAATTGAAGAGTTTTTAGGAATGACGCTTGGTACTCTCCCTAATAATGTTCGTGCAAATGTGAGAAGAAAAAAGTTTAATATTCTCTCACAGATAGACAAGGATTTTTTGGAAGAAAAAGCTAATTTTCACTGCAAAGAATTAATGGGGAAGTACTTTCCTGATGTCAGTTTTGAAATTGCTAAATCTTGAATGTTCCGGTAAAAATTATAACGGATTTGGAGTACCTAATAAATGCGTGTACTTGTGTATGAACAGTTTCATTTTGGTCACTTTTATCAATATGTGCATCATCTGTTGCCATTGCTAATTGATTTAGTTGACGAGGTCATCGTACCTGTTCCTGATAAAAGTCGAAAAACGGTAGAATTTTCGTTATTAATAGAACCGTTTTCAGACAGGATTAGTATCGACTCAAACATCCCTTATGAAGACCCAAGAATGACGGTACGTCAAAGAATCAAGCTGCATCGTAACTTGCGTGATGCTGTCCGACGAATCCGACCAGATTATGTATTCGTTCCTTCGGCGGATGGACAGACATCCGCGATAGTTTTTTTTCGCTTGTGTGGTTTAGGTGCTTTACCCGGAAATGTTCCAGTCGAAGCGGGCATTCATTATGGATTAGGCAAAACGGCGATAAATTTCCGTGATCGTATAAAAGACGGCTTATACTATAAAGCTTTCTTACTCTCGCCATGGACAAATATCCATTTTGTAAATGCCGTTTTATATGAATCAATTCAATCAAAAGGTGGTCGTTTAGCACGTCGGGCAAAAATACTTCCCGATCCGATACCAGTTAATCCACGGTACAACAAGATCGAAAGTCGCATACGCTTGGATATTCCTGAAGAGGGACGTTACATAGGAGTTGTAGGTGCATTAGATAAACGAAAAGCGATTGATAAACTGTTGGAAGCATTTCTGGATGGAACATTTCGGGTAAACGATCGTATTCTTTTAGCGGGTCGATTGGCTCATTCATTCAGCGAATTAATTGAGCGCGACTACGCAGATATGGTTAAAAAAAATCGCATTGTGCTTCTCAACCGTTATCTTGACGAGCAAGAGTTTACTTTAGCGTTAAGTGCCGTTGATGTTGTGTGTACGCCATCACCATTTCATGCCCAACTTTCTTCGGTGTTACTGAAGGGAATTGCTGCGGGCAAACCAGTGTTAGCCAATGACTTTGGTTGGTCACGAATGATGATAAGACGTTTTCAATTTGGTTGGACGTGTAATTTTTTAGATAAAGAAGAAGTCGTCCGTTCATTACGAATCGCACTTGAACAGTGCGATGAATATAAAGAATCGGAAGCGACAAAACGTCTGCTTGAATTTCACTCGCCAGAGAATTTTGCGGAATCATGGCTGGTACAGTTACGAAAAATAATGGGAAAATCAGCACCAAAAGCTGTTCGCACTTGGGATTGGGTATTAGACGCTTTGCCAGAAGAATACCGAACGATTTATTAGAATTGATTATTGAAAATAAAACATTGAAAATAAAACTTAGTTTGTTTAGGGTTATCAGATCATATTGATATGCACTTTAGAAATATCCTAGAGTCTGGTTCTTTGAGTCATTTTGGAGTGATAAGCAGAAAAATTGCAAGAGGTATAATAAGTCCAATGCCTTGGGTGAGCAGAGAGATCGTCAGAGGTATTTTCAGTCCAGTACCATGGGCGCGCTTTGGTTTCATCAGCAGAAGAATTGCGATGCGTAAAAAAACACTAGAACCTTCACTGCTAGTCATTTCATTGCCGCGTAGTGGTTCCAGTTGGGTCGGAGAAGTTTTGGGCAATGCGAGCAATTCGCTCTATTTACGAGAACCACTTACTCAAAGTCGCAGGGCAATGGGCGGACAATTTGGCCCTTTTGAAGTCTTAAAAAATTCTCCACCCTATAGATACAAGCGTTTTGCTGACCATGCTTTTATGGCATTTCCTGCATTCCGAGACCATATCGTTAAATATAGCCACCAATGGTTTCTAAAAGATCGTTGCAATCGCCGTGTTAGTAGTGAAGGAGGTCAATCCGCTTGCACTTGATTGGCTTTTAAGCTCGTACAAACCGCGAGTTGTTTTTCTATATAGACACCCTGCTGCTGTGGCATTGAGTCTATTCAATATTGGATTAACTGACGTGCAATTTCATAAACGATTTGCCGAAAATCGTTTTTCAGCGATGAAATTTTCAGAATCTAAAACGGGTAGCAACTTTTGGGAACAAATCGGCGCACTTCAAGGCGCTACCCTACAACTAGCACTTAGTGCGTTAGAGAACTATTCTGATAAAAAATCGTGAAATATGAGGCATTATGTGCGAATCCACTCAAGGTTTTTCGTGAACTATTTAAATTTGCAAATATGTGTTGGGATGAACAAATAGAAAAATATATCATTGAGAAAAGCTCTGAAAAACGTCAGAATCGTAACCGAGAAAAAGCAGTATATACCACCTCACGAAACAGCAAGCAAATGATTAACGTATGGAGAAATCAGATAACTGAACCAGATATGCTACTCATGCGATCAGCTTATCTTTCATTTGATGTTCCCTTTTATCCATTGTCGGATTGGTAGTTATTTTTCTTTAGCGAGTGATCTCACCGTAATATCCATTTGTTTTTAGGAGAAAAAAAGTGATGTATAAACTTTATTCCAAATTATATCAAAAACTTATCTTGGCGTTAATGTTATTTCTGCTCACAGCCAGTCAGATTGTTTCAGCTGCTGTTTTGGATGCTGCCTTTTCTCATTCGTGTGCGATCCAACCAGACAATACTGTGGTATGTTGGGGTAAAAATAATGATGGTAGATCTAGTCCTTCAAGTGGTACATTTTTACAAATCAGTGCAGGTGTATATCACACCTGTGGTGTTAGGACTGACAATACCGTTGCCTGCTGGGGAGCTAAACATAAAGACAAAGATTATGGTCAAACGATCCCCCCAAATGGCAGTTTTCATCAAGTTAGTGCTGGCAAATATCACACCTGTGGAGTTAGAACTGATAAAACGGTGCAATGCTGGGGAAAAAATTATGCTATCCCTCCCTTAGGTACCTTTTATGAGGTCAGTGCGGGTGGGGAGCATACTTGTGGGATTAGAACCGATAACACTATAACATGCTGGGGTAATCCTCTATTTTCTGATGATGGTTCTCCTACTGGATTCATTTTTCGTCCGAGTGATGTGATCGGAGGAGATATTCTTACTCCTCCGGACGGACTTTTCTCGCAACTTAGTGCGGGCTTTGGTTTCCACTGTGCTCTCGGAATTGATAACACCATAGCGTGTTGGGGTGGAAATTTTGATAAACAAGCTATGCCACCGAGCGATCCTATTTGGGGCTTCGCTCTTGACAAACAATCGGTGTCTGCAAATGATACTTTTTCTCAAGTCACTGCAAACAGAACCACTGGATGTGGAATACGAACAGACAACGCCGTCGTATGTTGGGGCTTTCATGGTTCTCATCCTTATGCGCCTCCAAATGGCTCCTGCACTTGTCTTAATGGTGGCCCGCGATGTCTGTGTAGTAATCAACCTATGTCCTCGAACGGTTTTACTTTAGTTAGTGGAGGTGCAATGTTCGTTTGTGGTATTCAAACAAATAACAAGGTGGCATGCTGGGGTAGAGATGGCGAACACGCTGATGAATCATATCCCCTTCCTCCGCAAGCTATACCCCCAAAGGGTTTGATTGTGAAATCATCCAAACCCGATTGCCTTCTATATGGTGTGTACGATGGCAGATCAAAGGATAGCAACTTTTTCATCATTAATTATCCGGATTTAGATGCCAATCCACGTGGTGAATTTGATAAAAGCAAAAACTACAACATCGAAGCCTTAGATCTTAATCCTTTTACCAACGAACTTTACGCGGCTTCTGGTAAAAAGGCTAACGAAAAGAAGAGGGGGAACCTTTACAAAGTCAGCAATGGTGCCTATATTCTGAATGAAATCGGCAAAACGGGCTTGGAAGGAATCAATGCGATTTCCTTCCATCCTGAGGGTGAACTTTGGGGTTGGACGCAAGGTAAAGGGCTGTTTAAGATTGAGAATGTTGGTAATAATCAACCAGAACCAAAAACAGCCAAAGTCATCTTATCTTATAGTGGTAAAATTGAAATTGAGGACATCACATGGAATAATGCGGGTACTATAATTTATGGAGTTGAAAACTTATATGAGAAACAAGATTCCGATGAACCCCCAGAGTTTAAGGGAGCGAGATTGTTCGCTTATGATGATCGTTCCAAGAGCGTCAGTGTGGTATGCAATGAACTCATGGTGGCGTTAAAAACAGAAGTCGCCGCCTTGGATACATTACCGGATAATACCTTGCTTTTTGGTTTTCGTAAAAATGCGAGTTTGAGCTTTGGTGTGATAGATGTGGAACGTTGTGAAATGATGATGGAGGTTGAAATACCCTCAGATTACAATGGGATGAAAAGTATGGCTTGGCCCCCTCATAATTGTGCTCTTCCATAAATCTAATACCCATTATCTTGGATAAGAAAAGTTGGTATGGGGTTATTAAATCTAGCATCAAGCAGGAAGTGGGCAACACGTTCGCTGCGAGCCAGTTCGATCCGAAGGCGGGGGCGAGTAGCCTCTGGATAGCTGGGCACTTTGAATTCGTTCCAGCAGCGTAGAGTCATGGGGGAGAGCGTCGGATTGATCTTGATCAATCCAGCGGACTTAGGAGGAATGAGCCATATATCTGTGGCACGTATGGGCAAAGACACAATGGGCATGGATGCCCATTGTGTTGGCCTTTGCCCCGTGACACTCCACGCCCGCCCTACATGGCTGGTTACCAGAGAGGCGAATCGCTACCGCCTTCGACTCTCCCTAACTCGCAGTGATTGTTTTTACAAAAGATTAAATTTTATCCCATTTTTGTAAATAATTTAGAAATCAATGGTTTATCTCAATAAGCTCGACATATTCCTATAGTATTTGTCATAAGTAAAAAACGAAACTGGCGAAAAACGGGCCGCTTCAGGTGTTGATAGTTTTTTACTTATTTTTGACATGGAACGATAAATGAAATTTATCGCCGCTCTTTTCAGATAAAGACCTTGAAATTTATTTCAATTTAAATCTAAAGAGTTATGTGCATTTTTTGCCAAAATATTTGACACCCTTCAGATTACCCAAAAAGTAGTGGACAATCGTCATAATAAACATAACTAATTGATATGAATCGTATTTTAGTGTTGTAATACCCATGTTATGGTGTAAACCATCCCAAAATGAAACGGGAAATCATTATGCTAATAAAAAAGTTCATAAGAAAGGCTAATTATTTGGCTACTCCTCTCTATGATATTCTACCTTCGTGGTTTTTTCCTGAGCGTGACTTAAGATTTAAGGCTTACGGTATAGGTATGGGAAAGACAGGAACTGTTACCCTGAGTATAATATTTAGTAAACGCTACCGAACAGCGCACGAACCTGAAAGGCGATTTTTTGCTAATAAGATTGTTGCATTTGCCCATGGAAAAATCAATAAAAATGATTTGATCAAATATGTTAATCAAAGAGATAGGCGATTAGGCTTAGAAATGGATGCCTCTCATTTGAACCTACATTTACTAGATATCCTTGTCAATGAATTTAGTGAGGCTAAATTTATTTTGACCATTCGTGATTGCTATTCATGGCTTGATTCGAGCATAAATCACCGCCTTGCTCGTCTAGGATCCTCCGTTGAAAAAAGAGCTTGGTTCAGACATATGGACGATCTCCGTTTTGGTGCTGACAGATTTAAATATGCAAAGGAGGAAAAAGTTCTTGTTGATAATGGATTGTATACGTTGGATAGCTACTTCTCATGGTGGAAAACACATAACACTAGGGTGCTTAGCACAGTACCTCCTGAGAGATTGCTTGTTGTCAAAACGCGGGAATTGACTCAAAGTATTCCACAGATTGAAACGTTTTTAGGAATTACGCCGGGTAGTCTTCTTACTTCTGTTCATGCAAATGTGAGAAGAAAAAAGTTTAATATTCTCTCACAGATAGACAAGGATTTTTTAGAAGAAAAAGCGAATTTTCACTGCAAAGAATTAATGGACCAATACTTTCCAGAAGTAAAAAGTTTTAATTCTTAAGGTTTTAATTCTTCTAGAGGTACTGGGGTTATTAAATTATAAATTAAATAAAATCAATGATTTATAATGATAAGTTGATTCTCGACTCCTTTAATCAGTGTCGATCTAAATCCCATCTAATGATCCCAGTACCTTGACATGTAAATCATTAAGTATTCATGTAAGCTATTGATTATTTGAAGTACATTATATTGAATCAGCACTTGATAGGTTCGTGCATTCATCTTCTATATTTTGATAAGCCTGCAAATAGCGGCGAACCATCGCTAATTGTTTGAGTAAACTGGGCATATCAACACAAAATGGCAGACTTTGTAAAAGTTGAACTCCTTGAAAATTCCCGCCAAGTGTTTGATAGATTTTCAGGATTTGTGGAAATTGATAAGGTAACCCTAAATAGTGGATATAACGTGAAAAATCATTGAAGCGGGGGTGCTTGAGAGGATAATCATGACAATCTATCGCTGCATAAGGTATTCTTGATGTGATCAAGATTCGTAAATAAGGAACAATCCATTGAGATAAAATATCAAAACAATTTTGGATAGTGCTATCAGTAAGTGCGCCACTGCACGGATGTTGGACACATTCCAAATTATCTAGCCATAATAACCAGTGTCCTTCTATCAATTTTTTTAAGAGTTTTTTTAAACAATTGATATGAGGTAATTCTAATACTTCTGCCAGTGTTGGGATAAAAGCTTTTTTTCCACCTACCTGATATACAAGTACCCGATATCCTTGCTGTGCGAGTGTTATCGCTAATTGTCCTGCCAGTGCCGTTTTGCCTAATCCGCCCGCGCCGCAAATGAATAATCGTTGTATTGTTCCTGTACGTAATCCCTCTCCTAGTATTCGCAATTCCCGACGACGGCCAATAAATACATTGGGTAAAGTGATTTTACTTCCCACAGGCGTTGGGTTTCTTGGTTGGGGGAAAAAATCTCCATTCAATAAAGCTTGGGTTGGATCATGACTGAATAACATAGGTAAACACCATTGCCCTACGCTCGGATCAGAATGACGATGCCCAAGTGCTATATCCCGCCATATTTCATCATTTGCTAATAATTGCGTCATAGCATGTCGAGCCTCTTGCACGGCGACATCCACTCGTTTTTTTTTTGCTAAGGCAACGCATAGCGTTTCTACAAAAACACTTCCCGCTTTATCTATCAACAGTTCGCGCATTCCAATGACGTGCGGTATCCCTGCTTCTACAAGGGGCATGACCAAATTAATCGGTGTTGGTAATAGTTGAGCTGATTGGCAGGCTGCTACTACCACACATTGTATATTTGTTTCTTTGAATACTTTAGCTAAGGTATGGGCAGAGACTAATTCACCATTCCCTGTTTCGTCTTCAAACATAAAAAATGCCGACGCGACTTCTTCATCCTTTTTTAAAATACCATGTCCATTTAATATGACGATAGTCCAATTTTGACTTGACAGCAATTCCATAAATTGGATAAATCGCCCATCATTTGGTGCATAAAAATGTACCCACCCTGTGCTTATAAAAGGTTTGAGGGCAGTAAATACCGCTTGTTGTTCCATTTCAATATCTAAGCGTACACCTTGGTGAGCCATTTTTTCAGGCAATGCTGTCCATAGCAAGATGTTAAGGGGACCCATTGGCGGCTCCGCAGATTTATTGTTAACACGCACACGCCGCGATAATGTATAGTCAATATGTTTACCTAAAAAACCCTGCTTGGGATGATATAAACATTCCCAAGGTAAACTGGAAAGGGCATTATCCTGACATTCAATCACTATTGCTTGTGGTGTTTTCGAGGTTTCTGTTTTTCTCCGAAAAACAGAAACCTCGAAAATTGTATCTTGGTTCAAAAATTGCCATAATGCTAAACCCATTTTTTTTAAATGATCATTAGTGACGCGATGGGTGTGATAATCTTGGCTTAATTGCAGAGCCTGCTCCAATAAATGGGAATAAGCTGCTAACTGCTTGATTGATGGTTTGATAATAAAAGTAGTTAGGGTGGGCATTTGTTATAATTAAGATGTTTTGATGGGCACTGGGTCGTATCGTTAGAAAGCTTCAAATTCAAGAACAACCGTCAGTCATTTCTTGATTTGAATCAATCCCATTGAAGGATCCCAGTGCCTCAGACTCCATAATTGAATAAAAATAATTTCATTTTTCATTCGCACATTGAGGACCTTGTATGAAAGAATCCTTGTTAGTAGGAATCTTCGCCTTGCTAATCCTAACAGATTGTGCTCACAGGCCTTTACCCATAGCCACCGCTTATCCAGCGACGGCGCAACTAAAAATGCAGGCGGCATACCATTGGGATGTTTTAGCTAAAGATATGGCGACACGACTGAAAAAAACGGTCAATACCAGTTTTCCCAATGCGATTAAAAAACCTGCTGTATTTGTTAAGTTCACCAACGCGCAGGAAAAAATTCCCTTTGGTAAAGCTTTTTTCAATCTGCTCACTGCCAGACTGGTTCAGGAAGGCTTAATTGTTATGGATAATAGTAATGCGCGATATGGTAAAACTCTGCAGGTTGAATATGAGATGCAGGTTATTCATCATAAAGATCGTCGTCTTACCTATCCACCTCCCGGGGTATTTACCGCTCTAGCGGCTGGTGTATGGCTAGTTGCACAGGCACAAGACCATTGGACAAATCCCGGATTGGCTGCTTTTCCCTTTACTGCGGCTGCGGATGTCAATTCTTACATGGCATACTATTTGCCCGGTGAAACCAATACCGAAGTCATTATCACGACTGCAGCCACTATGGGTCAACAATACATTTTTAGTGATGCCCGTATTTACTATATTAATGAGGGTGATTTTGATCACTATGAAAACATCAACAAAAACTATCGGGTAGTTAATCAATGATGAAACCAACGCGGACTTTATTTTATGTGAGTTTGCTCTTTGTACTGATGGCAGGGTGTAGCTATTTTACCGTCAGAGATCAGAATTTAGTGAAAGCGAGCTATGTTGCAGCCGACATGCTGTTAAAAGGTGTGAAGGACATTCATCACTTAAAACCCCGAAGAAATGGTATTTATACCAAACAACCGATTTTAGTGGCGAGTTTTGTCAATATTGATGATTTACAACAATCTTCTACTTTTGGACGAATAATTGCCGAACAAATCGGTTCGCGCATTGCACAAAGAGGTTATAAAGTCATTGAGTTGAAATTGCGCATTCACACTGTTTTTGTTCAAATGCAGACCGGTGAATTGCTTCTTTCACGGAAATTGCGCGAAATCAGTCTCCAACATGATGCTTATGCGGTTGTGGTGGGTACTTATGCTGCCAGCAAAGAAAGCGTTTATGTGACAGCCAAACTCATTCGCTCTGAAGATAGCGTGATTTTAAGTTCTTATGATTATAGATTACTTGTTGGACCAGATACTAAACAGATGTTACGGAAAAAGCGGTAGTGTTTAATTCTTGTCATATTATATTTAAGTTATTGATTTTATTATCTTTATTTGTTTTTCGACATTTTTATAGATCAATATAAATCAATGAGTTATGTTAAATATGACAAAGTAGAATTACTTGATTAGAAATAAGTTTCTGGAGAAAGGTGAATATATTAATGATGAGTGTAACGACGTTCTACCTATTCTACGTTTGTTACGCTTGCTAGAAGTTATTTTTTTGTCAAATGACGGAATATTAGAAGAACGACAGAATGGGGCGCGGGAACAGATTTGCAACCTGTTCCCGAACGTTTTGATTTGGGAATCTTCGCCCTGAAACGTTGGGGGTGGGCTTGCAAACCCCGCCCCGCTTGAGTGCCAATGATGCTTTATGTTCTTTTCCTCTTCTTATACCAATGATGCCAACGCCATAACAATAAGACCAAAAGGCCCGCTAAATTGGAAAACCATATCCAAGGTGCATTCCACCAAGGTATACCATCAATGGCGAAATCAGAAACAGGCCACAAGAATTGAGTTGGAAAATATTGAAGGGTGTGAAAGGGAAAATCTAAACAAATATGAAAGGGCCAAGCTAACATGGCTAATGCCACGTTTTTATTCCATAAACTGATGATGCCAATGACAATAAATGCCGTGATAAAACTATGCCCTAAATCATAAGTAAAAAAGACCCAAGGTGGTATTGAATTTAAAGGCGGTGGACCCGGCATAAAAGTACCATCAAACAATCTCACAATGAGAAATAAACCGAATGAAATCAAATCAGGAAAAGCGCCAAAAAAAAGAGCTAACTTAAAATGGCCTCGAAAACCAAAAAGACCGCCACCCCATAATGTATGACTGAATACATCCATAATCTATCGTTTAATCAGAAGTTAACTGATATGTCATCTTGAACGTAAAATTTCGTTATTCACCTGCCGCAATTTATACCAAGCACTCTCATCATTAGTCGAATTCCAACGCCGTTCTTCCTTAATATAATGCCAATCTTCATCCGTTTGATAAAACACCTGAATATTTTTGCCTTCAGTAATGTTTAAAATCGCATGATTGTGATAATGGAACTCATCGTAGTCTGTGACTGCTTCCTGCCCCATCTCTGAATAAATTTTGTTCAACTCAAGAAGTAAAGCATTGATTTCCTCCCCTAATTCTTGAGCCGGTAATCCGATTTTTTGGGCTTCCTTCAAAGTAATCGGATAACCGTGAGAAGGATAATTAGAATTGAGTTGTGTACTAATTTCCTCAATTTTTTTTGTATCCTCAATATGGTACGACATGATGTCCTGACAAATTTTGATGGACAACGATTCGGAACGATCTATCGCCCCTATGACTAATGGATGGATATATTGAAATATAGCATTTCCCGTTTGCATACTCACCTCCCCTCTGTCCCCTCCTTAAATAAGGAGGGGATGCAGGGGTGGTTGTATTTCACGCAAACGGGAAACGCTATAGATAAGGTTCATTCCCGGATTGGAGGATTTTCGCGAATGACTATTTTTATGATTGGGATGCGATTCCATTATTTCAAGTCTATACTGAGCACGGTCAAATTTTCGGTTTTTTTATAAACAACATACCTGATACTCGATCTTCAAGTTTTTATCGAACAACAATAACTACATGGATTGTTTATAATAAAGGATTAAATCAAAACCCAATACCGACATTGTGATGTTTTTATCCTTTATTATAAGTAATCCTTGTAGTTATATAATAGAGGAAGCTAAAAAACTTGAACATCAAGTGATAGGTTTCAAAAACCTGTCAGGTATAAAACTCGGTCGTCCTGAAATGCAGGTGATATGTTTTTTAGGAATCCAAACTAAAGTTTGGACTCCTTTAGGCACTGATGTTTTTTTCAAACAATGTGTGAGTATGTTGTTTAACGACAACACTATCATTAACACCCTCATTGCCAGACGACTCTTTTAGAAATAAAGCAGCCTGTCGTTGCAAATGACTTAAATGTAAATGAGTTTTCACCCGTGCCAATACCTCCTCTCGCTCAAAAGGCTTCGTAATATAATCGACCGCCCCCAATTGAAAACCCTTAACCTTATTCACCGTTTCCGACAACACCGTGACAAAAATGACAGGAATATCCTGCGTTTTCGGATTTGCTTTTAAACGCTTACAAACCTCAAAACCATTCATATCAGGCATCATCACATCCAATAAAATTAAACAGGGCGGCTCAAACTCAACCGTTTCTAATGCCAATTCTCCATCCGTTGCAACTCTCACATGAAAATGATTAAAGCTCAGAATATCAGACAACAGTTTTAAATTGAAAGGCATATCATCAACAACCATATTTTTCGGCCTGTCTGGCATCCTGACGCTTAATATTTTTTGACAACGTTCCTGGTTCTAACGGATTTTGTGTCTGAAAAAAATAGTCTTGCAAATTTTCAGAAACTGTTTTATTCTGTTAACAAAAAATTTGAAAGGAGAGTACTGATGGAACAATCACGTAAAAAAGAGAACAAAATAATTTGTATCGCCTTCCCCAATAAAGAATTTGACCAAACTTGCCTCAATGACACCAAAGTTTGCCGGGAATTTCTCCTCAAAACGTTCGGACAAAATCCTGAATTGTTTCCTCTTGATATGAAAAACGGGTTCAAATTTCATGGTTTTTCCACCTCCTCAAAACAAGATAATTTTCGTCTGAGACGGATTCGACTCAAGAATCAGATGAGGGATGCCTATCAAATTCGTCCGTCCTTCATGATGCCTTATATGATTGCTGAAACGGATGACGTTGAAAAAGCATTGTATCTTCGCCGATGGGGCGTACCCTTTGATGGATTAGCTTATCTGTTTGGTCATGATGCCATGTTTTGGTATCGGGCTTATGTCTCGCTGGGGCACAACTCTGTTGTGGGTACGACCATCAAGACACCTTCACTTCTGCCTGAACATGTCATCGCTGATGAGAAACACACCCGGCACAATGCAGAGAAGGTGTCTGTCGCTACAACAGTTGCTCAAGGGTGCATTCTTGGCAGCAGCGTGGCTCCCAATGCCGGCACCAAAGAACTCACGAAAGCCTACCAAGACTTTAAGGAGGAGGCTCAGGAATTGGCTCCTCAGTATCAACCTAAAACTGTGAACACAGAGGGTTGGGAGGCCACACAACAGGCGTGGAAGAGCCTGTTTCCGAAAATTCTTATCATCTGGTGTTTTCTGCACTCGTTTCTCAAAATAAAAGAGCGGTGCAGACGGTCAAAGGAACTTCTGAAAAATATTGGCGACAAAGTTTGGAATTCTTACCATGCTGCAACGCTTGCCCAATTCTCACAACGTATTCGACGTTTCAGAGAATGGGCAGATTCCCATTTACAAGTGAAAGTGGTGAAAGATAAAGTGCTGGAGTTTTGCCAGAAAGCCTCCAAATTCAAGTCCGCATTCCGGCACCCGGATGCTCACCGCACAAGTAACGCATTAGACCGGTTGATGAATTATCAAGATCGTCTTCTTTATGCGATGCAGTATTTTCACGGAACAAAAGTGCCCAGCTATACGTTCGTTCTATGGCTTTAGTGTGGAATTTTCACCCATATGGTACGAAAACTCTCAGGCAACATCCGAATCGTTCTTCACCCTTTTTTGATATAAACGGTTTTATCTACCACGATAACTGGCTTCAGAATATGCTTGTTGCCGGTTCACTCAGAGGTTGTAAAACATAGACACAAAATCCGTTAGAACCAGAAATATTTCATCCCTTACTGATATAGATGTATAACTTCAACATTACCGTCTTGCGCGACTTCAATAGAATCATCATGTATTTTGAGTATGTGATCGCCGCTGGGTAAATCACTTTTTAAAGCGTATT
>Ga0233403_10000429_pt1 | contig 19762 bp, 13 predicted proteins | sample Na_oxic_1_MG_FD_179866 | JGI IMG/M metagenome (GOLD analysis project Ga0233403, IMG submission 179866) | Seawater microbial communities from Saanich Inlet, British Columbia, Canada - Na_oxic_1_MG | ecosystem: Environmental > Aquatic > Marine > Inlet | place: Canada: British Columbia | collected...
TGACACGGCTATTTTTGATTTGCACAATTGGCGTAATTTTCGCCTTTTGAAAAACGCCGTTTCGATTCACATTAACCTTAATAATGGGAGCAATGCCAGTCGCGCCACGGAGATTAAATCGACCGTAGGTACAAAAATTGCCTAAACTATAGGCAATAAAGCGATTCTGATAAACTTCAACAGCTCGCGTGACATGGGGACCATGCCCAAAAACAATATCCGCCCCCGCATCAATAACCGCATGGGCAAACTTATGCACATTACCCCGATTTTCACCATAATAATATTCCGTCTTTTTAGGAACGTGCTGATGAGCGGTACCTTCTGCACCGCCATGAAATGAAACAATGACAATATCACTGGTTTGGGCTAACTGTCGAACAATTTTTTTTGCATGGGGAATATTGGTAATTTTCACGGTACCAATATTAGGCGCAAATGCCGCAAAACCGTATTTCACACCGCCCTTTTCAAAGGTAACCAATTCTTGTTTCTTTTCAATGCCAGCAGCGTAAATACCGTTTGCTTTGAGCACCCTCATTGTATTGTTAATGCCCTTATTCCCAAAATCCCTCACATGATTATTGGCAATACTGACAACATCAAAACCGGCAGTCACCAGGTTATCAACCAAATATTCAGGCATCCGAAAGGCATAACATTTTTTACAATGTTTTATCGTCGCGCCTTTATCCAAAATGGTTCCTTCCAGGTTACCAAAGGTAATATCAGCATCCTTCAGGATAGGGTTCAGCGTTTTAAGTAAATTTTTCCCCCGATTGGCGGGCAAATACTTGGATGATGGATAATTGCTTCCCAACATGATGTCGCCGACACCGATAATACTAATTGTTTGAAGTGCTTCAACTTTCTGTATTGAAGCGACTTTCAGTCTTAAAACCGGTGCTTCCTGTTTTGGAGAAGTCTTTGGCACCGAAATGCTAGGAATAGTATTTCCGATAGGCTGACTATTTAGCGTTTCACTTGACGCATAACAGCCATAAAGTAATAGCATCCACATTAAGAGCAGAATTTTTATCAAAAATTTCATCTATAAAATGTTTCCTTTTAAATCAGTAAAAATAGCGTGCAAGAAAAACTATTTTTAAAAAAATAGTCTTTCTTTGGAGTATTAAAATATGTTAAGCTTTAAAAAACTGAAAAACTAAATTAAGCATAGAAATTATACATGATAACAATAACCGAAGCCTTAGATCAAATAAAACAAGGCAGTCAAGAAATATTACTCGAAAACGAATTACGTACAAAATTGGAAAGTGGTAAACCACTCCGGATTAAGGCGGGCTTTGATCCAACAGCCCCGGATTTGCATTTAGGGCATACGGTGCTTTTGAATAAATTGCGCCAATTCCAAAAATTAGGGCATAGCATTTTCTTTTTAATTGGTGACTTTACCGGGATGATTGGTGATCCCAGCGGTAAAAATGTCACTCGTAAACCATTATCGCGTGAAGCCGTTTTAGAAAATGCCCGCACCTATCAAGAACAGATTTATAAAATTCTTGATCCAGACATCACCCAAATTTGTTTTAATTCAGAATGGATGAATAAAATGGATGCCGTTGGCTTAATTAAACTAGCGGCTCAACACACCGTGGCGCGTATGTTGGAACGTGATGATTTCCATAAACGTTATAAAAAGGAGCAGCCTATTGCCATTCACGAATTTCTATACCCCTTAATACAGGGATATGACTCAGTGGAATTACAAGCAGATGTTGAATTAGGCGGAACGGATCAAAAATTTAACCTGTTGGTTGGGCGTGAATTGCAAAAACATTTTGGGCAAGCCCCCCAGGTCGTTTTGACAATGCCCATTTTGGAAGGTTTAGATGGCGTACAAAAAATGTCTAAGTCTTTAGGCAATTATATTGGTATTGAAGATGCGCCTAATGACATGTTTGGTAAACTCATGTCTATTTCTGACTGGCTCTTATGGCGTTACATTGACTTATTGAGCTTTAAAAGCCCGGCTGATATTGTCAAATGGAAAAAATCGGTTGATGAAGGTGCCAATCCGCGTGATATTAAAGTAGAATTTGCTGAAGAAATTGTTGAACGTTTTCACAGCCGGGCGGCTGCAACCAGAGCAACTCAAGATTTTATAGCGCGTTTTAAGCGCGGCGAAATGCCAGAAGATATACCAGAGGTGACTTTAACAGTAGAAAATGGTACGATAGCCATCGCTAATTTACTTAAAAATGCAGGGCTGACACCAAGCACGTCGGATGCAATACGAATGATTAAGCAGGGTGCCGTTAAAATAGATGGTGAACGAGTCGATGATCGTGCCCTTAAAATACCTGCGATGTCAACTCACGTTTATCAAGTAGGCAAACGCCGTTTTGCGCGAGTGAAAGTGAATGAATAATTGAAAATGGGGAATTAGAAATACTATTTTGAAAAATAGTATTTCTTGTTATTCATTAGTTAGCGAACTGATAACTTACAACTGATAACCGATAACTGATTATGCAAGCATTTACCACTTTAACAGGTTTAGTCGTACCCTTAGATCGTGCCAATGTCGATACGGATGCTATTATTCCCAAACAGTTTTTAAAATCTATTCATCGCACTGGGTTTGGACCTAACCTATTTGATGAATGGCGTTACTTAGATCACGGTGAACCGGGGCAAGATTGTTCAAATCGCCCCTTAAATAAAGACTTTTTATTAAATCTACCCCGTTACCAGGGAGGGAAGATTTTACTCGCTCGCCACAATTTTGGCTGTGGCTCCAGTCGTGAACATGCCCCCTGGGCATTGCTTGACTATGGTTTTAGGGCGATCATCGCACCGAGTTTTGCCGATATTTTTTATAATAACTGTTTTAAAAATGGCATTTTACCAATCGTCTTGGAAGAAGATACGGTTGATAAATTATTCCAAGCCGTACAAGCAACTCCTGGTTACACTATCGCGATTAATTTGGAAACACAAATAGTCACAACCCCAATGGCTGATTTCACATTCACCATAGAGGCTTTTAGAAAACATTGCTTACTGAATGGCTTAGATGACATTAGCCTCACTTTACAACATGCCGATGATATTATCGCATATCAAACTCGGCGTAAACAAGAAGCACCTTGGCTCTTTTAAATGGTGAATCTTGCGTTTCACAAGGGCGAACCTGTGTGTTCGCCTTACAAAAATCTATGATCCTTGTTCCTACGCGCCGGTGTTCATTGTTATACATATAGATGTTTATAAAAATAACCACACGGATGTTTTTTTTAAAAATTTTGGTTTATTTCTGCCGTGTAAAAATGTTATAAAGATTTATGCGGAATTACTCACTTAGGAACGTGCATCAAATAATTTAGTCAACTTTAAAACCAGACCTGCCAGGTTAAAACAAAACTTGGCAGGTCAAGAGCAGCGTCCAAACTTGATTTTGACCTGGCAGGTTTTCTTTTGAACCTGCCAGGTCTGGTTTAGTTGTCGAATTTATTTCAGGCACGTTCCTTAAATGAAATATTGATACTCATATTATGAAAACAAAACTCCTTGTTTCTTTTATTTTTCTATTGGCTATTGTTATATCGTCCTTCCTTGCGTGGGTAGTAATTGACTACTACAACGATGATGATGCAATTCATATTGCGTTTGTAGGTCCTTTGTCAGGTGTGGATGCGGCAAAAGGCCAGTCTATGAAACAGGCTCTTGAGATGTATGTTAATCACTTCAACGAAAAAATTAGGGGAGCCCAACAACAAAAAATCGTTTTTGATTTTTTGGATGATCAAAATGTTCCTGACATAGCATATGAAAGGGCACAGGAAATCGCACAAAGTAATGCTGTTGCTGTTATTGGACACAGACGTAGCGACTGTTCCGTTGAAGGCGCAAGAATTTATGAAAAGCAAGGTATTCTTGCCATCACTCCAACATCATCTGAAACGGGAATAACACTGGATAATGACTGGTACTTTAGAACGTTTTATAACAATGAGGTGCAAGCAGATTTTCTGGCAAAGTATGCCAAAAGATTTCTTTTGCAAAAGGATAATACTGTTAGTATCATTTATTTAGATACAATTTACGGTAGGGAGCTTGCTGGTATATTTGAAAAAACTTCACTAGACATGAATGTTGATGTCAAATATAAATGGAAGTTAATGAATATAACGAGTAATGCGTCAAAACAAGAACAACAAAAACAAGAACAAGAAATTGCACGAATTGTGAATGATTTGCAGAAGAAATCAGATGATGCTGGTCTCATTCTTTTGGCAACCCAATCCAATGAAGGTATAAAAATCGTCAAGCAAATTAAGGATGCAGGTATCAAAAACCAGTTAATTGCTCCCGATTCTTACGCAAACATTCAAGAGTTTTTTAAAGATGAACCAAAAGAAAAAAAGACACCTGGTTATTATACTGATGGTATCTATGTAGCTTCTTTCATTGTTGATCTGTTCAATCAGGATGCCTATAATTTCAACTCAGTATACAAGAAAAAATATCAAAAAGAATCGCCAAGTGCGGCGTTTTATACTGTGGATGCTGCTCTTCTGATTGTTGAAATAATACAACAAACAAAGAGTCGAGGTCAACAGGAATCTCTGATTTCGTATAGAAAAAGGCTCCGGGATGCCCTTGCTAACATTGATACGAAAGAAGAAGCTATTGAAGGGCTTACCGGCTCTAACTTTTTTGACAAACATGGAGATATTTCAAAACCTATTTCGATAGGTGTTTATAAGAATAACTATCTTATTTCAGCCCCATTACAGTTAAGCCCTAACGATGATGACAAATATAGAACTGTTGTTTATACTGGTGTGCAATTTAATGAAATTAGTCAAATTGATATAAATGCTGGAAGAAAGAATATACCAGATTTTTACTTGTGGTTTAGGTTCAACAAGCTGCATGACGAACACGTTATAGAACCTCAAGATATTGAGTTTATTAATGCGGTCTCTCCTGTTGAATTGAAAGACCATATCATTGATGAGACGACAATTGATGGGCAGACCTATCTTCTTTATAGAGTCAAGGATCAATCCTTCAAGGAGAATATTCACTCAAGTTCAACAGAACATGCATTTTTCAACATTAAACATGCACTGGGCGTGAATTTCCGTCATCGTAAATTAGGTAATGATGAGCTAATTTATGTCTCTGATGTTTTAGGTACTTCACCCAGGACATTTGAACAACAAAAGCTGAAAAATCAAGAACTGATTTCCAAAAATAATTGGAAAGTTGATAGGATTCACTTTTTTCAGGATACTACCAAAAAGGAGTTTTTGGGGTATCCTAAGCACTTTGTGGAAAATACTACCTATTCCACATTTAATGCAAATGTTTGGATAAAAAGTAGTACTTTTTTTTATCATGACATCATTCCCCCTCAATATAACAAAAATTTTTTGATATTCACTGCTATAATAACATTATTGCTTTTTATGGTAAGTTATGCAGGAAGGTACTTAAGGTATTTATGGTTCGTTCAAGCTATTTTTTCCTTTCTGTTACTTATATTTATTGAAATTTTTTTAGATCATGTGGAAGAAAGTACATACGTTAAATATATCTATACAGATATAGAAACCCTAAGGACATTTGTCCTAATAACTTCTCAGATACTGTGGTGGCTAATACTAGCTATTTTACTTGATATAGCGGTAAGGCGTTTCTTTTGGATGCCCCTGGAAGAAAAGACTGGACGTCCTGTTCCGGGACTCATGCGTTTTTTGATTTCTCTCATTATTTATTCTTTGGCGTTTTTTGGTGTTATTGCATTTGTGTTTGAACAACCAATTGCCAGTTTATTGGCAACGGGTGGGCTGCTGGCAGGTGTTATTGGTTTAGCGGTTCAAACCAATTTGTCAAATGTTTTCTCAGGTATTGCGCTGAGTATAGAGCGTTCTTTTCGGGTGGGCGACTGGGTAAAAATAGGTTCTTTTGATGAAGGTAAAGTCGTTGATATGAATTGGCGAGTCACCAACGTTAAAACGAGAGGGGAATATATTTTAAGTATTCCTAATGGCACAGTATCAACTTCTGATATCCATAATTTCAGTTATCCTGATAATCAATATTGGTTAAAGTGTACTGTGTATATTGCTCTAAAGTATGATCCGAGAAAGATAGAGGAAGTTCTCATTCGTGCTGTACTTTCTGCTGAAGGCGTTATGACAGATGTCAAACCCATCGTTTTGCTTGACAATATCAAAGAAGGAAATGTCAGTAGTTTGGTAGCAAGTTATACGGTGTCTTTTAAAACAGAAAATTTTCAATACAAAGGTCGTGTTTTGAAAAATGTTTGGCAGAACATTTGGATTCACTTGAGTCAGGCGGGCATTATTATACCCGATGAACCGTATCATCAAGAGGGAAGAAGAACCACAGCATTAACTCCAACGGCATTAACTTCAGATGTCCTAGCAAAAGGCCATTTGCAGAATATGATTACTGGTATTTAGGAACGTGTATAAAATAACTTAGTCAATTGTAGGATATAGTTATCCAGAAAAGTTTTGTCCCGGTTAAAGACCTGTCAGGTTTTGGAAACCTGACAGATCTCGGCTGAAATTTATCTGGACATCTATAAGCACAAGTACCGGATGAGCTTATCAGTCTTGTTTTCTGCCCATCGCAGGTAGTCATCATCTAAGGATTCAGGATTTAATAAATCCAAAACTTGAACACCTGACAGGTTTTCAAAACCTGTCAGGTTTAGTTTCGGCTTTTATTAAATCCGCATTCCTAACTCAATTATAATATCTACCGCCTTCATGGCATGAGATAGACCGTGATAGTGGGATTCTTATCTTTCTTATCAAAGACATCAACCGCATTGCTGAAATCGAAAGAGAATCCGTCGGCTTCTATCTTCATTTTCCAAAATTCCCCATCGATTTATTGATTTCCCAGTCAACAATGCTTCCAAAGCTATCATCAATCACATTTAGAGAAATGTTCAAGTAACTAATTTTATATCGTTCAACGGTAGTCCTGAATAAAGTAGTGATTTCTCCAAAAAACCTGCTAGGTCTTTGAGACCTAGCAGGTTTACCACTACCTATTGCAGGACTACCAAATAAAATTAGGACTTACGCATTGACAAAGGAAAACCATTGTGCATAACCAAGCGGTAATTGAAATTAGTATGGACAGCCGTCGTCGGCGAATACGTAGCAGACTGATGCGTGTGTTAGTTCCAGTTGGATCCGTTATCATTATGTTAGCTGCGATTTTGTCGATTACCATGTTCAGCTATCACAATAACCGCCAAGAGGCGTTGGCATTATCAGAAAAACTGCTGGAAGCATTGGACCAACGCATTGCAACGGAAGTAAGCACCTATCTTTCCCCAGCGACGGACATGGTTAAGCTAGGTGCCGACATTATAAAACATCAAAATTTCAATAGGCACAGCTATGCTATTGAGGAACAACTTGCTATTGATGTGCTAAAAAATTATCCCCAACTAGCGGTTTTCAGTTTTGGTGATACCAAAGGCAATTTTTTTATGCATAAAAAAATGTCGGATGGTTCCATTCATACCAAGGTGATTGAACGAAAAGCAGAAGCTACTCTAGTCACTTGGCTCAGGAGAAATTCAAATGGCAACGTGGTAAAAAAAGAAACCTTCAATGATGATTCTTATGATCCCCGTATTCGTCCCTGGTATCAGGGCGCTGTAAAAACACGCCTGCTTTTCTGGACCGATGTTTACATCTTCACAGACCAAAAACCAGGGATAACCGCTTCCATGCAGGTCATCGGCTTAGATGGCAAAATTATTGGTGTTGTCGGATTGGATATCGAACTGGAGCAATTAAGCACATTTTTAAAAAATTTAAAGATCGGTAAAAAAGGGCGAGCATTGATTATCGACGAGCAAGGTCGCCTAATTGCTTACCCAGAGATAGCTCATAAGTTAAAACGGGTAGATAAAAAGTTTCAGCAGGTCAGGTTGGATAAATTAGGAGACCCCGTTTTAACTCGCGCATTTAACCGCTTTCGGATCGAAGGACATGGCAGTCGTGATTTGATTGTTGATGACCGGCGTTATCTTAATACCGTCTCCTCTCTTAAGGCAGCGGTTGGGCGTGATTGGTCGGTGATAATATTAGTACCTGAAGAAGATTTTGTTGGATTTGTTACAAAAAACATCCTGATGACCATTGGTATCCTGAGCATTGCATCAATATTGGCTGGATTACTCATTTTACAGAGTCTGCGGGCTGACTATAATGCCCTACTTGTATTAGAACGCCAGCATGAACTTGAGGCACAAAGCCGTGCTTTCTCAGAATTAGCATCTAAAGCCGCGTTATTTGACCCGGCAAATAACAAATCCCTAAGTGAGTTAACTCGAATTGTCTCGGAAACTGTAAGAATACGACGTACAAGCGTCTGGCATCTTGAAGGGCAGCAACTGATCTGTAGTGACAGTTACGACTGTGAGAGCAACGGACATACCCAAGGAACCGTACTTGCCCAAGATGATTTCCCATTACTATTTGAAGTCTTACTTAAAGGCGAACTGATCATTGTTGTCGATGCAAGTCATGAGCCTTGTACTTCTGAACTGTATCGAGTTTATTTACATCCCCTCGGCTGCGAATCGTTATTAGCGGCACCGATAGTCTATAAAGGTCAAACTGCCGGGGCTGTTTGGTTTGAACGTGAAAGCAAGTCGCATGAGTGGGCTTCTGAATATATCAGTTTCGCCCAAGCCATCGCCAATATGCTGGCACTTAGAATGTCTACAAATGCTAGACACCCTCAGAAAGAGTCGGTGGCAAGCAGCGACATTCCCATTGAATTAAAAACGGTCGATGAGGTGCCATCATCTCCTGCCAAACACCGCATCGTTCCCCGCCAAGAAATGCGTACTACCTCAATCGGGGGGAATGTCCCGTTTGAAAAACGACTGTCAGCACTGGGTAACATTGGCGCAGATATATTTACTGATGCAACCATCCTTGTGCTTCGGTTTACAGATCCGATTTCACTTGCAATGAGCCTTGGTGAAAGTGAGACCACGACGGCTATTGATCTTATGGTTTGTCACCTAGAAGATTTAGCTACTTCTTACGGCATTGAGTACCTGAAAATCATGAGCGATCAGATTATGTGTGCAACCGGTCTGGACGGCGATTCCGACGAGCATACCCATCTTATTGCAGAACTCGCATTAGCTATACAGGATCAATGTAACCATCTGTTCGCCAATCTTGATGCGCGGATGGATTTTCGTATCGGAATAGATAAAGGCGCGGTCATTGGCAGCCAGGTTGGTCATATACATAAATCGTACAATCTTTGGGGAGAAACCGTGCAGACTGCGTTCATGATGGCAGATGCCGGCGTACCCGGCAGCATCCAAGTCACCGAATCAACCTATCAATGTCTGAAAAAGATTTATTTGTTCAAGGTTCGAGGTACCTATTACTTGCAGGACGTCGGTGAATTTTCCACCTACTTACTAACGAGGCGAATATGAATAATCTTATCCAAGATAATGCCACGTTCATCCAGAATCTGCTTGCCAAAATCGGACAATGGGTACTGGGTTTGTGGCAACCTTTAGTTTATTTGAGCAGTATTGGCGTAGCGGTAATTTGGCAAAGCTGCCGTCCAATCACCTGGCGGCGCACAATACGGGCGGAGTTCCTTCGCCAGTGCTATCAGGCTGGCATACGAACACTGCCACTCATTTTATTCAGCGGAATTGTTGTCGGGTTGGGTATGGTTTTTCAGGCAATCTATTGGTTGGAAGTATTTGGTCAATCAGAATTTACCGGCCAATTTCTTGCGCTATTACTGGTACGCGAAATTGCGCCGGTGCTGGTTGGATTGATCATGATCGGACGCTGCGGTTCCATTATCATGGTAGAATTAGGCAATATGAAAATAGGCGGACAAGTTCATACGCTCGACGCTCAAGGCATTGATCCATTACTGTATCTCATCGTGCCGCGGGTGTTGGCGGTATCTCTTAGTTTTTTTTCCCTAACCGTTGTGTTTGTCCTAGTCGCTTTGGGAGCAGGATTCGTCTTTGGTAACATGATGGACGGTTCGGCTCTTAGCATTTTCGAGTTATCTAATTTGTTGTTTATGGCACTTGGTCCCATAGAATATGCGATGTTTTTACTTAAAACCTTTCTCATTGGATTCATGATTGCGCTCATTTGTTGTACAACCGCGCTAACCATTAGCACAACCGATGTGCAAGATATACTGCCGCGTGGCTTTTTTAAATCGGTGCTGGCTATGTTCCTGATATCCGCTGTTGTGACGCTAATACTGTAAGGAACAGTCACAAACCTGTCAGGTCTTGAAGACCTGACAGGTTTTTTTTGCAAAAACATTATTCTATAGTTGTTCAGATAAATAATTTCACAGAATTGTAGAATTGTAGGGCTCCTAAAGTGTTTTAGTTGCTCACCTAACTCCTGCTTTTTGTGACGTTATTTTTCTGAACATCTATATTTAAGCCTTTTGACGTATCTTATCAAAATTCAGAGGTAAATAAAAATGTAGGGTGGGTAGGAGCGAAGCGGAAACCCACCGTTCCGTTGAATGAAAAATGGTGGGTTTCCATTTCATTCCTACCCACCCTACATATCGAGCCGACCACCCAATTTTAATAGGATACCTTTTGACTTTAAAAACTAAAACATCAAGTGTAGTGTAAGGGGGGATTTATTAGATGACAGTTGGCATTGAAGAACGCCGAATTGTACTCCGTTTTAAAGACGTTGTCCTAATGGCTTATCATAAAGATAGCACTGAGATTTTAGAAGTCAATATGAAACTGCTAGGCGGTGAACTGGCACTGTTCCTGCTTGATGATCTACAACGAGCATCGCTCTTTGCCGATGCATGCGCTGGACTGGTCCACCCAACTAGAGGAACAGCTTATTTTCTGGGTAAAGATTGGAGCCAACTCTCTCCTGATACAGCAAATGCCCTGCGCGGACGAATTGGACGAGTTTTGACAACAGGAAACTGGCTCAACCAATTATCGCTGCTGGAAAACATTTTGCTACCTCAATTGCACCATACCCTATCTTCCATTGATGACCTACGTAGTGAAGCAGTGCAACTGGCAAAAAAATTAGGTTTGCCGGGTGTACCTATTGGAGCTCCCAGAGACTTCATAACGACTGATTTGCAACGCGCTGCCTACATTCGCGCCTTTCTCGGTCATCCGTCGTTGGTCCTGCTAGAAAATGTGACTGCCGGCGCGTGTTCTGAAATGATATCGGCACTGATCAACGTCATCCGTAACGCACGCGATCATGGTGCAGCCGTGATCTGGTTTACGCCCGAAGAGGGCATTTGGCGTGATCAATCAATTCCTACAACTTATCGTTATCGACTGGTTGGTCATAAACTAATGGAGCTAACTAAATAATGATAAAACAACCACAATTCAGATATATCAACGAAACTGTTGGAGGACTCGTGCTGGTGACAGTGTTCATTTTCATAATAGCTATGGTACAATCTGCTTATGTCAAAAAATGGTTTGATCCAGGAGAAACGCTTAGGGTTAATCTACCCAACAATGATCTATTTGGTTTATCTGAAGGTGCCATTGTGGAAATTCTTGGCACGAAGGCTGGGGAAGTGCATAAAATTATTATTCGCGACGATCTGCAAATGCACGCAGAGGTGCAACTCAATCGTGTCATGCTGCCATTCGTGCGGCGTGACTCCAAAATCTTTATTCGTAAACGCTATGGAGTTGCCGGTGATGCTTATCTGGATATCAGCCGTGGTTTTGGAACCAACCTAGATTGGAAATATGCTGTTCTTAATGCCAAAGCGGATCGCACCCCCATCGAAACCGTTAGCGAGTTGATTGACGAGGTACGTACCAGAGTGCCTCCAATTATTGATGATAGCCATCAGGTGATCCGCACCGTTAACAAGTTGATTGACGAAATGCGTTCCAAAATTTCTCCCATTATTGATAATACCCGCCTGATGAGCCACACACTTTTAGGTATTGTAGAAAAACTTGATGGAGAAGGAAATTTGCAATCACTACTGGCTAATGTAAATTCCATCTTGAGCAATGTGAATTCTATCATCAGCAATGTAAATTCCATCACGAGCAAAATTGCCCAAGGACAAGGCACAGTTGGACACCTGCTTACTGAAGACAAACTGGCACTTGAATTGGAGACGTTGCTGGTTCAGATCAATAAGGATATCAAGCGAATTGGACCCATTATGAAAGAACTGCAAGTGACCACCCACAACGTTTCAGCACTCACTGCCAATACTAATAAAGACTTACCAAAACTCACCCAGAACGTCCAGGCACTATTGGTATCCTTACAGGTTATATTGACAAATTTGAATCGGACAGTTCCCCAATTGCCACAAATTGCCAAAGATGTGGGTAAGGCGATGAGTGACACGCCTATGCTATTGCTTCAGACTCAACAGGTTATGATAGAGTTAGAGCACTTGTTAAAACAACTTCAGTCCAACTGGTTGCTGGGTGGCAAAGCAAAATCACAACGACCGAGTACTCGCATATCACCGTTGGAAGTACGACCATGAACATCCTTTTTCAAGTAGGCACTGCATTATGGAACGTACATGAAATAACTTCGGCAACTAAACCTGACAGGTTTTGGAAACCTGTCAGGTTTGATTCAAAATATTCGGCAACTAAACCTGACAGGTTTGATTCAAAATATTCGGCAACTAAACCTGACAGGTTTTGGAAACCTGTCAGGTTTGATTCAAAATATTCGGCAACTAAACCTGACAGGTTTGATTCAAAATATTCGGCAACTAAACCTGACAGGTTTTGGAAACCTGACAGGTTTGATTCAAAATATTCGGCAACTAAACCTGACAGGTTTGATTCAAAATATTCGGCAACTAAACCTGACAGGTTTGATTCAAAATATTCGGCAACTAAACCTGACAGGTTTGATTCAAAATATTCGGCAACTAAACCTGACAGGTTTTGGAAACCTGTCAGGTTTGATTCAAAATATTCGGCAACTAAACCTGACAGGTTTGATTCAAAATATTCGGCAACTAAACCTGACAGGTTTTGGAAACCTGTCAGGTTTGATTCAAAATATAGGAAAATTATTTCATGCACATTCCTATGGTTATTGATGGCTACCATCACGATTTTTGGGGCTGGTTGTAGCTCGCCGCAAGCTGTGCCTGATAAAATTGCTGTCGATAAATTGCTTGAGATGACCAATAAAGCAGCACAACAGGCGTTTGAAAAAGGATACATTGATCAAGCTGTTACGTTTTATAAACAGACACTAGAGCGAGCTTATCTGCGTGATGATTTGAAGGAGATTGTCGATGCACAATACAATTTGGCACTTTGCCTGATGATATTACAATCCTACGAACAAGCTCTTGCTTTTATATCTCATGCAAAAGTGGAACAGTTCCTAGCGAACCAACCTATTTCTGTGGATTTGCAGCTTTTGGAAGCGACCGTTTTTTACCGTTACGGAAAGCCTGATGAAGCCTGGAAAATCACCAATTATATTTTGTCAGCCTTAAAAAATACATCGGTTATTCAAAGCAAAACTCATTTTCTGCGGGGCTTGATAGCAAGTAAGCGTGGCGACACTGCCCTGCTTCGTAGTGCGATCACAGCCCTTGGTATACCAACTGAACCGAAATTACGTGCGGATCGAGAGGAATTATTGGGACACCTAGCCCTGGCAAACTATAATTGGAATGCGGCTATTAAAGCATTTGACACAGCGACACTGCTTAGACGCGATACGTTGGATTACCGCGGCATGATATTAGTGTTGGCAAAGGCGGGTGAAGCCTGCGAGAAGGCGGGACTTTTGGGTGCGGCATCAAGGCGTTATTTGCGGGCTGGTAGAAGTGCAGCCTTGCAAGACGACATCCATAACGCACAAATTTGGTTAACCCACGCCGTCCAACTCGCCGAGCAAGGGGGCGATAAATACGTTATGCCGATAGCTCGTTATCTTATTACCCAGCTTCAAGTATCAGCTGGTGATTGAGACTGAATAAGGACTTCTTTTTAGACAACTCACAAAAAATAATATACCCACGTATTATATGAAAGAGTGAATATCTCATTAAAGTCAAAATGAGAAACCTAACGAGTCTCTTAATGTCGCAAAAATGGCAAAAAGTGAAAGGTCAAAAGGGAATTGAAAGCTGTGAATTCACCTATAAATGTGAAGGCCTCCAAAAAGGATGTCGATTTGTTGCTATTAGAAAAGAAGTTGATTTAGCAACCGAAACGAGAACACTATTTCCTCTGCCTCAGTACGAGTTTTTTTGTTATGTGACCAATTTGAAGCTCAGTGCCTGGAAAATCCATAAATGTTATGGAAAACGATCAACTAACGAAAATTGGATTGAATGGTGCAAAAATCATCTCGCCTCTGGGACAATCAGAACTCAAGATTTTTGGGCCAATTCCGTCCTGTTTCAAACAGGAATGAAAGCTTATAACCTAATGGTTTGGATGATGTGGCTGAATACCAAAACCTGTTTTCATGAAGAACCAAACACAATTCGTGCTTGGCTTATTCAGGTTTCCGCAAAATTGATTAGTCGATCACGTCAATTAATTTTATAACGATCAGAAGATTATGTTTTTAAAGAGCGTTGGCTAGAAATTGAAGAGTCAATCTCTACATTAAACTTCGCTTAAGCTAGTTCAATTGGCTTTTTTTTATTCCTAAAGGGAGTTAGGAATTATTACGTCCGTTTTTTAGAATTATACCTCATGTTGGTTCCAGAAAAATAAAATTGAACCATTGGACGGCTTTTTTTTCATGATGACATTCCTTTGTTGCTAACCCAGATGATACAAATGGGTATTGTCAAGTTATTAGACTCTAATTTGGAGGCTCATGGTAATTGGGATGGTTTAAGTTTAGGGTGGACTACAGCAATCTGGTTGACTCACGTGCTTTCTCAGGCTGATCATCGTTTAAATAAGGTTGAAGGTTGGATTGCTAAACATGTTCAAACAATTTCAGTAATTACAGGTCAGGATATTCGACCGTCAGATTTTGCTGATGATAGTGCTGCTGCTATTTTACGCTATCTTAATCAAGACGAACAATGGCAAAAATATGAGAGCGAACAAGGCAAGCATATAATCAAAGTATACGAGCTTTCGACTGAGATAGTACGGTTAGATGCTACAACTGCTAGTAGCTACACCGAACCAACCGATGGAAGTATATTCCAATTGGGTCACAGTAAAGACCACCGTCCAGACTTGGCTCAAGTTAAAATCATGTTAGCAACTTTAGACCCATTAGGTTGGACTGAAGCAACTCAAGTTGTAGAAGGCAACAAAGCCGATGATCCTTTATATGAACCAATTATTATGAACCAATTATAAAGCAAGTTCGTGATACTCTTAACAAAGAAGGACTATTATATGTTGTGGATTGCAAGATGGCAGCAAATACTACTCGTGCTGGGATAGAAGCAGCAAAGGATTATTATCTCATGCCGTTACCTGCCACTATTGTACCTACAGAAGTATTGGATACTTATCTAAAGCAAGGAAGGGATAAGATTGAAGCTTTTGAACCAATTTGCCGCTATATCGAAAAACTTTTATTAGATGATGCAGTACTCATTTACCGCGAAGAATATTTTATAGAACGAGCATTTGGTAGATTGAAAGGAAAGTCTCTTTCTTTAACCCCTATGTATTTACAAAGAGATAATCATGCGACTGGGCTAATTCGTTTGTTAATCATTGGCTTACAAGTTTTAACATTATTAGAATTTGTAGTTCGTAGTAAGCTAGAAGAAGAGGAAGCTGATATAGCTGGCCTTTATTCTGGTAATCCTTCACTGCAAACTTCACGACCAACCGCTGAAGCATTGTTGGGTGCTTTCAATTATATAGACCTAATTTGCATGCATCAAAGAAGTTGATGATACTTCCTATCACTTGACTCAACTTACTGCTTTACAACAAAATATCTTAGAATTACTTGGTTTTTCATCAACAATTTATACTCAACTTGTTTCGTGACTTTTTCCAATTCTCAAATTCTGGGTTTTAAATCACCGAACCATAAGTATATTATCCTGACTTATATCCAATTCCTGTCGTTATTATGATATAATTATTAAGCTTCCTTTACCAATAAGTTTGACAACTTGGAGTGAAAAAATATGCGAAGATTTTCATCTTACGGCGCACCCAATAAAAAGTTAGATTACTACGTACCCAGAAAAGCATTAATTACCAATGCTATCAAACAATTAAAAGGAGAAGAACTAGATGATGGTGGACATTACATCACCGTCTGGGCACCACGCCAAACCGGCAAAACTTGGATAATGCAAGAAGTGGTCTCAACCATTGAGCAAAACGATCAATTTGATGTCGTCTTTCTCAGTTTACAATTTCTTTATGAAGAGAAAGATGCTGATATCGTGGCTCAACTCTTTGCCCGGGAATTGATTAAAAAGTTGAACTTGGAAAATTTAACCATCAACTCGTTGAAGAATTTTCATCGTTTGTTTGAACGAGGCACTCTCACGAAGCCTTTGATCTTGATTTTGGACGAATTTGATGCCCTGGATTCCGCGGTAATTGCGAGGCTAGTTGCCGTGTTTCGTCATATTTATAATACTCGCCGCAGCCAAACCAATAAATCAACGGCTGAAAAAGATTATTTGTTACATGGTCTCGCCTTGATTGGAGTGCGTGCGGTCTTAGGAGTCGAAAATGTTAAAGGTTCGCCATTCAATGTCCAGCGTAGCTTGCAGATTCCCAATTTGACTCATGATGAAGTTGTTTATCTCTTTGATTGTTATCAACGGGAGCAGCAACAAAAAATTGAACCAGAAGTTGTCGAACGAATCTGGTATGAATTCAAAGGGCAACCGGGGCTGACATGCTGGTTTGGGGAATTGTTGACGGAGACTTATAATCAAGCAACTGCTCAACCGATTACGATGACACTTTTTGAAGGTGTTTATGCAGATGCTTTAAATTTGTTGCCCAATAACAATATCCTGAACATTATCAGTAAGGCTAAACAAGAGCCTTATAAACAGTTTGTTTTGGAACTGTTCCAAACCAAAGAGAAGATCAAATTTACTTACCGTGATCCGATGATCAATTTTCTCTATATGAATGGAGTCGTTTCGGTTGATCAAGTCAGCTTAGGAGTGATGTATGTCAAATTTCCTTGCCCATACATACAAAAGCAATTGTTCGACTATTTTGCCAGAGAATTGTATAATAATCTAGACGGATTATATGATCCGTTTGAAGATTTGTCGGATACCATTACTGAGCAAAGTATTGATATTCCTCGTTTGTTACAACGATATGAGCAGTATTTGCAAGCCAATCGAGAGATGGTTTTAAAAGATGCCCCACGTCGTAAAAATGATCTACGTGTGTTTGAGGCAGTCTTTCAATTTCATCTTTATCTCTATTTGGTTAGTTTTTTCCGTAATTATGGTGTACAAGTTTTTCCTGAATTCCCGACGGGTAATGGTGCGATTGATTTATTAATACGTTATGCGGGGCAATTGTTTGGTTTGGAATTAAAAAGTTTTGCTAATCAACCGGGTTATCGTGAAGCCCTCAGGCAAGCGGCTAAATATGGTAAAAATTTAGGGTTGAGCGAGATTTGGTTAGTTTTATTTGTGGAAGCGGTTGATGATCAGAATCGTCAACGGTTTGAAATGGTTTATACTGATAAGAAAACAGGGATTGTGGTGCATCCTTTGTTTGTGCAGACGGGAAGTTTGATATAGCAATTCCCGTTTGGGTTAAATACAGGGCAAACACGCAGGTTTGCCCCTACGAATAATGTGCTGATAGCAATCGGGAAACGCTATAGCAATTCCCGTTTGGGTTAAATACAGGGCAAACACGCAGGTTTGCCCTTACGAATAATGTGCTGATAGCAATCGGGAAACGCTATATATCCAATCCCGGTAGTTATTTATGATATAATTTTTGTAACTGCTCAGGGCTTGAGTAAAGGATTGCCCCTACAACAATATTCTTATGCTTCGTTGTGAAAATATTTTTTTAGGGGCAATCCCTTGCTCAAGCCCTGAGTAATTACTAATTTTTAATGTAGCAACTTGGAGTAAAACATGCGAAATTTTTCCTCTTATGGTCCAATTGATCGAGAATTGCATTATTATGTACCCCGTAAGCAATTGATAGATAATGCCTTTCAACAATTATTGGGTAAGAATCCAAACAAAGGTGGACATTACATCACCGTCTGGGCACCACGCCAAACCGGCAAAACTTGGATAATGCAAGAGGTGGTCTCAACCATTGAGCAAAACGATCAATTTGATGTCGTCTTTCTCAGTTTGCAATTTCTTTATGAAGAGAAAGATGCTGATATCGTGGCTCAACTCTTTGCCCGGGAATTGATTAAAAAGTTGAACTTGGAAAATTTAACCATCAACTCGTTGAAGAATTTTCATCGTTTGTTTGAACGAGGCACTCTCACGAAGCCTTTGATCTTGATTTTGGACGAATTTGATGCCCTGGATTCCGCGGTAATTGCGAGGCTAGTTGCCGTGTTTCGTCATATTTATAATACTCGCCGCAGCCAAACCAATAAATCAACGGCTGAAAAAGATTATTTGTTACATGGTCTCGCCTTGATTGGAGTGCGTGCGGTCTTAGGAGTCGAAAATGTTAAAGGTTCGCCATTCAATGTCCAGCGTAGCTTGCAGATTCCCAATTTGACTCATGATGAAGTTGTTTATCTCTTTGATTGTTATCAACGGGAGCAGCAACAAAAAATTGAACCAGAAGTTGTCGAACGAATCTGGTATGAATTCAAAGGGCAACCGGGGCTGACATGCTGGTTTGGGGAATTGTTGACGGAGACTTATAATCAAGCAACTGCTCAACCGATTACGATGACACTTTTTGAAGGTGTTTATGCAGATGCTTTAAATTTGTTGCCCAATAACAATATCCTGAACATTATCAGTAAGGCTAAACAAGAGCCTTATAAACAGTTTGTTTTGGAACTGTTCCAAACCAAAGAGAAGATCAAATTTACTTACCGTGATCCGATGATCAATTTTCTCTATATGAATGGAGTCGTTTCGGTTGATCAAGTCAGCTTAGGAGTGATGTATGTCAAATTTCCTTGCCCATACATACAAAAGCAATTGTTCGACTATTTTGCCAGAGAATTGTATAATAATCTAGACGGATTATATGATCCGTTTGAAGATTTGTCGGATACCATTACTGAGCAAAGTATTGATATTCCTCGTTTGTTACAACGATATGAGCAGTATTTGCAAGCCAATCGAGAGATGGTTTTAAAAGATGCCCCACGTCGTAAAAATGATCTACGTGTGTTTGAGGCAGTCTTTCAATTTCATCTTTATCTCTATTTGGTTAGTTTTTTCCGTAATTATGGTGTACAAGTTTTTCCTGAATTCCCGACGGGTAATGGTGCGATTGATTTATTAATACGTTATGCGGGGCAATTGTTTGGTTTGGAATTAAAAAGTTTTGCTAATCAACCGGGTTATCGTGATGCCCTCAGGCAAGCGGCTAAATATGGTAAAAATTTAGGGTTGAGCGAGATTTGGTTAGTTTTATTTGTGGAAGTGGTTGATGAGCAGAATCGTCAACGGTTTGAAATGGTTTATACGGATAAGAAAACGGGGATTGTGGTGCATCCTTTGTTTGTGCAGACGGGAAGTTTGATAAAGTGAAATTTACCAAGCTAGTCATTTC